>OLGH01001576.1_pt1 | contig 20977 bp, 20 predicted proteins | sample 1604851 | NCBI WGS metagenome assembly OLGH01 (sample SAMEA3888894, study PRJEB22519) | human gut metagenome | biome: human gut; feature: human-associated habitat; material: faeces | place: Denmark | collected 2010 | reverse complement strand
AAATGATTTGTGATTTATAATTTAATGATTTATGGTGGATGATCGTTTGAATAATAATAATATGAATGTGGAGGAAGAGCAGGAGCAGGAGATCAATCTATATGCTCTGTTTTTCAAGTATATGGTTTATTGGCCTTGGTTTGTGGCTAGTGTGCTAGTGTGCTGTATCGGTATGTACGTGTTCTTGCGTTATCAAACCCCGGTTTATAATATCACTTCTTCCGTATTGATTAAGGAAGATGAAAAGAAGGGGGGGAATGCTGCCACAAATGGCTTAGCGGCGATTCAGGATTTGGGAATGTTCTCGATGAGCAATAATTTTGACAATGAGGTGGAGATTTTGAAGTCGCGTACTTTGATCAAGAAAGTGGTGAATGACATGAGGCTTTATATAAATATGGAGCAGAAGAATACTTGGGGATTCAATCTTCCTTTATATAAAAACTCTCCAGTGAATGTTTTTATTACGCCTGAGGAGGCCGATCGTTTGGTCAGTCCTGTCACCTTGAATATACGGTATACTCAAGAGGGTAAACTTGCTGTTGAAGCTGAATATAAAATAGACAAGAAGGGAGATGAGCTTTTATTGGAACAATCTTTTGATAGCCTGCCGGCTATATTGGCTACGCCGATCGGTGTATTTAGTTTTACACGTTCAGATTCAATACAAGAATTGGAAGATGGAAAAATCGATTTAGTAGCTCAAATTTATACACCCACTGCTACGGCTGAGGCATACGGAGAAGACTTGAGTGTGACTCCTTCTTCGAAGACTACGACAATTGCGAAGATAGCACTGAAAAATACGATTGAACAACGAGGAATTGATTTTGTGAACCGTCTGGTCACTTTCTATAATCAAGATGCCAACGATGAGAAGAACGAGGTGGCTCAAAAGACGGCTGAGTTTATAGAGGAGCGAATTAATATCATTAATAGTGAATTAGGAACGACAGAAAGTGAGCTGGCAGCTTTTAAACAACGTTCCGGCTTGACCAATTTGACAAGTGACGCTCAAATGGCGTTGCAGGAGAGTTCCCGCTACGAACAGCAGCGGACAGAGAATGCTACGCAAATCAGTATGGTTCAATATCTCCGTACTTATATAAATGATCCAGTGAATATAGACGAGGTGATTCCAGCGAATGTTGGCTTACAAGACCATAACTTGACTTCCGTGATCGATCAATATAACACGATGATCATTGAGCGGAAACGTTTGTTGCGTACTTCCTCAGAGAATAATCCGGCTGTGATCAATATGAACGCAGGTATTGAGGCGATGCGCCGTAACGTAAAGACAACAGTAAACAGTGTCTTAAAAGGATTGCAGATCGCGAAGGCGGATATTGATCGTCAGGCAAATAAGTTTGAGAGCCGGATCAGCAATGCCCCGAAGCAAGAGAAAGAATTTATGACGATCTCTCGTCAACAAGAAATCAAGGCTACATTATATATAATGTTATTACAAAAGCGAGAGGAAAATGCGATCACATTGGCAGCCACGGCAAACAATGGACGTATCATTGAAGATCCGCAAGCGGGTGAACATCCTGTAGCGCCGAGGAAGATGATTTTTATGTTGGCCGCTTTAATAGTAGGATTTATGATTCCGGTCGGTAGTGTCTATCTGCACGATTTGCTGAAATACAAGATCGAGAACCGAGATGACGTGGAAGCGCTTACGAATGTTCCTATTTTGGCCGAATTGCCTCTTGTTAAAAAGAATAGCGAAGGAGCTATCGTAGTGCGAGAGAACAAAAACGATATTATGGAGGAAACTTTTCGAGGCTTGCGAACCAATTTACTATTCATGTTAGGTAAAGACGAGCGGGTGATCCTGTTTTCTTCTACACAACCTAGCGAGGGTAAATCTTTTGTCGCAGGTAATACGGCAGTCAGTCTGGCCTTTTTGGGAAAGAAGGTGATTATCATAGGTATGGATATTCGTAAACCGGGATTGATTCGTGTCTTTAACCTTTCTCGCAAGGCAGAAGGTATTACAAATTATTTGAGTGACCCGAATCATGTCGATCTGTTTCGTATGATTCAAAAATCGGATATCAGTGATAACCTAGATATTCTTCCGGGCGGTCAGATTCCCCCCAACCCTACGGAGTTGGTGGCTCGTGACGTGTTGGATCAGGTAATCGTACAATTGAAGGAGCATTATGATTATATCATTTTGGATACGGCTCCGATCGGAATGGTAACAGATACGGCGATTATTGGTCGTGTCGCTGATATGTGTGTCTATGTCTGTCGTGCCGACGTGACTCCGAAAGCTGGTTTTAACTACATCAATGTCTTACAGAGAGAACATAAGTTCTCCAAGCTGGCCACGGTAATCAACGGCCTCGATATGAGCAAGCGCAAGAACAGCTATGGCTACGGCTACGGTAAGAAGTACGGTTATGGAAAGGGCTATGGGTATGGATATGGTTACGGGTATGGCTACGAAGCCAAGAGCAAGGTATGATCAGCCCAAACTGTAATAAAAACATTACCGTAACATATACATTATAATATATAACAAAACTCAATTTGAGACACTTCCCATTGCCTCCCAAGGGCGTATGCTCTGGATTAAACGCATATAATAGTTATATCATGAAAGGAATTGTTTTGGCCGGAGGGTCGGGTACTAGATTATACCCGATCACAAAGGGAGTAAGCAAGCAGCTACTGCCTATATTCGATAAACCGATGGCTTATTATCCCATTAGCGTATTAATGTTAGCGGGTATCAAGGAGATACTGATAATATCAACTCCATACGATTTGCCCGGCTTTAAGAGACTGCTTGGTGATGGCTCTGATTATGGAGTACACTTTGAGTATGCAGAGCAACCATCGCCAGATGGTTTGGCACAAGCTTTCATGATAGGAGAGGAGTTTATAGGTGACGATAGTGTCTGCCTTGTTTTGGGAGATAACATCTTCCATGGAAATGGATTCACCTCTATGCTGAAGGAGGCGGTTCGTACGGTGGAGAAGGAGAATAAGGCCACTGTATTTGGCTATTGGGTGAAAGACCCAGAACGCTATGGTGTGGCTGATTTTGACAATGATGGTAATTGTTTGAGCATCGAGGAGAAGCCGGAGTGTTCAAAGAGCAATTACGCCGTGGTAGGCCTGTACTTTTATCCGAATAAGGTAGTAAATGTAGCTAAGAATATAAAGCCATCCGCACGTGGAGAGTATGAGATTACTGCAGTTAACCAACAATTCTTGGAGGATGGAGAGTTGAAGGTACAGATTTTAGGCAGAGGTTTCGCATGGTTAGATACCGGTACTCATGATTCATTGAGCGAGGCATCTACATATATTGAGGTATTGGAAAAACGTCAAGGATTGAAGGTGGCCTGCCTAGAGGGTATCGCATATCGTCAAGGTTGGATAACGGAGGAGCGTATGCGAGAGTTGGCGCAGCCGATGCTGAAGAACCAATATGGCCAATATTTACTAAAGGTAATTGAGGAATTAAAAGAGACTGGAGACCCTAATTTAGGATAAGATGGAGGTAATAAAAACAGATATAGATGGAGTTGTTATCATTGAACCTAAAGTGTTCAATGACGCTAGGGGATATTTCTTCGAAAGTTTCTCGCAACGTGAATTTGAGGAGAAGGTTCGTAAGGTAAATTTTGTACAGGATAACGAGAGCATGTCCTCATACGGAGTAATGCGTGGTCTGCATTTTCAATGCCCTCCATTTACGCAGAGCAAGTTGGTGCGTTGCGTGAAGGGATGTGTACTTGATGTGGCCGTGGATATCCGTAAGGGAAGTCCTACGTATGGACGGCACGTGGCCGTTGAGCTGAGCGAGGAGAATCATCGTCAGTTCTTTGTCCCTAGAGGATTCGCTCATGGTTTCGTCGTGTTGAGCGAGACGGCGGTATTCCAGTATAAATGTGATAACTTTTATGCTTCGCGGGCTGATGATGGAATCAGTATCAAGGATGAGAGTCTTGGTATAGACTGGAGAATACCCGTTGATAAGACCCTTCTTTCGGAGAAGGATATTAAACATCTTTGCTTGAAGGATTTTGACTCACCATTCGATTATAACGTAAACCTATATCCGGAGTTCGAGTAATATGAATATATTGGTTACAGGAGCCAACGGGCAGTTGGGTAACGAGATGCGTATAATCGCTAAATCAAGTGGAGACAACTATTTTTTCACCGACGTGAATGAGGTGGAGGGGGTAGAGACTACCTATCTGGACATTTCAGATTTGAAAGCGGTAATGTATATGGTAGCTGAGTGTCGTATAGATGCCATTGTAAATTGTGCCGCATATACTAATGTAGATGCGGCTGAAAGTAATGAGACATTGGCTGAAAAGTTGAATGCGGATGCACCTGAGAATTTGGCAAAGGCAATGAAGGAGGCAAATGGCTTGCTGGTACAAATATCGACGGACTATGTCTTTGGAAAAGAGCCATACAATGTACCCTGCCAAGAGGATCAACGAGGAACACCCACCGGAGTTTATGGCATGACTAAATTGCATGGAGAGCAGAAGATTATAGCTGTCGGTTGCAAACATGTTATTATCCGTACCGCATGGCTTTATAGTGAGTTTGGCAAGAACTTTTGTAAGACCATGATGAATCTTACCGCTACTAAACCACTACTTAGGGTAGTATTTGATCAGGTTGGAACACCAACATATGCTTACGATTTGGCGAAAGTTATAGAGACAGTCTTGAATGATTATGCGACCGGAAGAGCCAACAATATTTATAGCAAGAGTGGCATATATCATTATTCTAATGAGGGAGTTTGCTCATGGTTTGACTTCACTAAAATGATAGCTGAATACAACGGCACAACAGCTTGTGATATTCAGCCATGTCATAGCGATGAGTTCCCAAGCCCCGTAAAACGTCCATCATACTCCGTGTTGGATAAGACTAAGATGAAAGAGACATTTGGAGTTGAAATCCCATATTGGACCGAATCATTAAGATTGTGTATCAATGACTTAAAGAATAAACTGTAATAATTATGGAAAAACGAAATATAGTAATTACCGGTGGAGCTGGCTTCATCGGCTCTCATGTTGTACGCTTGTTCGTAAACAAATACCCGGGGTACAACATCATTAATTTGGACAAGTTGACATATGCTGGCAACTTGGCAAATCTGAGGGACGTGGAGGAGAGACCAAACTATAAGTTCGTGAAGATGGACATCTGTGACTTCGAGGCGTTCTATAAACTTATGCAAGAGGAGCGTATTGATGGTATCATACATTTGGCGGCAGAGAGCCATGTGGACAGGAGCATCAAGGATCCATTTACATTCGCCCAGACAAACGTGATGGGGACGCTTGCCTTGTTGCAAGCCGCTAAGTTGTATTGGGAGAGCCTACCTGAGAAATATGAGGGCAAACGCTTTTATCATATCTCAACTGATGAGGTGTATGGAGCGTTGACGATGAACCATCCCGAAGGAATTGAGCCGCCATTCACCACAACAGCCTCATCAAGTGAGCACCACTTGGCATACGGTGACGATTTCTTCTATGAGACAACAAAATACAATCCCCATTCGCCCTATTCAGCGAGCAAGGCAAGCTCAGACCATTTTGTACGTGCATATCATGATACCTATGGTATGCCAATAATCGTTACAAACTGCTCAAACAACTATGGCCCCTATCAATTCCCGGAGAAATTGATACCCCTGTTCATCAATAATATCCGTCATCGCAAGTCTCTGCCAGTATATGGCAAGGGAGAGAATGTGCGTGACTGGCTATTCGTGGAGGATCATGCCCGGGCGATAGATACCATCTTTCATCATGGCAAGATCGCAGAGACCTACAACATCGGTGGTTTCAATGAATGGAAGAATATCGACATCATCAAGGTAGTCATTAATACTGTAGATCGCTTGCTGGGTAGAAATGAGGGAGAGGATATGGATCTTATCACCTACGTTACCGATCGTTTAGGCCATGATGTACGTTATGCTATCGATTCCAGCAAGCTTCAGAAGGAGCTAGGCTGGGAGCCGAGCTTACAGTTTGAGGAAGGCATTGAGAAGACAGTGAGATGGTATTTGGATAACCAGGAGTGGATGGACAATGTAACCTCCGGTGAGTATCAGACTAAGCGCTAATCTACTTATTTTTATGGTTGAGGTATATAATAAATCCAAACGTATAGCAAAAAATACATTTTTGCTATATATGCGTATGGTTATAGTTATGGTTATAACTATCTATACGGTTCGTGTTGTTATCGATACTTTAGGACTAGAAGATTATGGCGTTTATAATGTTGTTGCTGGTGTTATAATTTTATTAAACTGTTTAAATAGAGTATTATCCTCAGCTACACAACGATTTTATTCTTATTCTATCGGAATTAATGATGTGAATTACACAAGAAGCGTTTTTTCGATAAGTATAAATATATATATTATAATATCTATTATTGTAATTGTTTTGGGGGAAACGATAGGCTTGTGGTTTGTCAATAATCAGTTGGTTATTCCTCTTGATAGATTGGTGGCTGCGAATTGGGTTTATCAATTCTCGATTTTTTCTTTCATCTCAACTATAATATGTGTACCGTTTTCTGCAATGGTTATTGCACACGAAGACATGAATCTATATGCAGTAATGAGCTTAATAGAATGTGTTTTGAAGTTAGTTTCTGCTTTGTTGTTGTATATTGTTTCTTATGATAATTTAGTATTATATGGTTGTTTTCTATTTATGGCTCATTTTATAGTATTCGTATTGTATGGGATCGTTTGCTATAGAAAATATCAGGAATGTAGTTATCAGAAAATACATGATAAGAATTTGTTTGGTGAAATGCTTTCTTTTTCTGGGTGGACTTTGTTTGGATCTATTGCAGGAGTTGCTAATCAACAGGGTAATACCATATTAGTAAATATCTTCTTTGGTCCAATAGTAAATGCAGCAAGAGCGGTTTCACTTCAAATAAGTTCTGCTTTAGATACATTCTGTAGTAGTTTTATTTTGGCGGTTCAGCCTCCAATGATAAAAAGCTATGCAGAAGGGGATATGGATTACTTGATGAAACTATTCTATTTTAGTAATAAATTTATCTTTTACTGTATGTTGGTAATTTGCTTACCTTGTATATCTGAGATGGAAACTATATTAAATTTGTGGTTGGTTTCTTATTCACAAGATATGGTTGCTTTTTCAAAATTAACTTTGATATATACAATGATAGTTGCATTGCATAATCCTGTAACAATAATAATGCGTGCTACAGGTAACGTTAAAAGATACTTTGTTTCAGTTGAGTCTTTTACTTTATTAAGTATGCCGTTGACACTTTTGTTTTTCTATTTGGATTATCCTGCTATATCAACTTTTATCATAATGATTATTGTGTTTTCTTTGGCACATATTATACGTCTAATAATTTTAAAAAATACTATAGATTTATTTAGTATAAAAAAATATTTTATCTCCTTTGTGTTACCCGCATTGATGGTAACTTTTGTTACTTTCGTTGCCATTTTTTTGTTGAGGGAATCTATAAAGCCTGGATGGCTTCGTCTCTTGCTTATAGGTTTTGTTTCAACTTTATTAATAGCTATACAATTTGTCTTATTTGGATTGTCAAGTGATGAAAGATGTATGATAAAAAATATAAAAAAATGAAATTAAAATTTGTAAAATTGGTATTGAGGCCTATCTGTTTTATTTGGTCGTATATTTATACTCCTAGAATGGCAGGTAAAATTAGTTTTTTATTAGATGTTGGATACACATTATGGATTGCACGTACATACAAAAAATGTGAAGGTCGTATTGATAGAGGTTCTTTTATCAAGGGGACAAAGTATATCTCTGTGTCAGAAGGGGAACATATATGTAAGGGGGCACGTCTAGAAACACATGACTGGTTTCTTGGAGAAAACTATACTCCAGAAATAGTTATTGGAAAAAATTGTAGAATAGGGCATGGCACTCATATTACATCTATTGTTAGTGTACAAATTGGAGATAACACCAATATCGGTGATAGATGTTTGATTTCAGACAACAATCATGGAAATTTTGCGAAAGAAAGCTATACTTTTAATAATCACCCTACTATACCTGATGTGTTTTTGTTATCGGAAATGGAACGACCTTTGAATAGTAAGGGACCTGTAGTAATAGAGCATTCTTGCCAAATAGGAGAAGGGAGTGTTATTTTAACAGGAGTACATATTGGGCATAACTCAATTGTTTCGTCAAATTCTTTTATAAGGAATAATGTTCCTCCTTATTCAATTGTAGCGGGAAATCCAGCTAAGATTATCAGAACATATTCTAATAATGTTTAGTCGGAAATCATTATTGCTTTAAGATTTTATATGTTAGTGTCTAAAAGTGACGTATTACAAGAAGGAAACTTAATGAGTGGCTGAAGTTTGCCAAAAAGAACAGATTCGGAGACAAGTGCCAGAAGCCCCGCAAGGAATCCGATAAGGAGGAATGAGCCTAATGACGAGAAGGACCGTTTTATGTGACAAAGGTAACGCCAGAGTTTCTTCAAGCTTTAGCATATGAGGTTTATGTCAAGAATGTTACGTTCGGCCTCTTTCACCGTTGGGCTACGGATATGGGAGTGATAATTTCCAAAAACACCCTGCGTCATTGATTGAAGAAAGGGCAGAAATATCCGGATAAACTTATAGTTTTACTTAAGTCGATCGCCTTGGAGAAAGATTCTATAGTCAACAGTGACGAGATACGATACAAGGTTAACAAATACGATTATTACGAGCTACATATGGGTTCTTGTCAACAAGTCAGAAAATATCTCCAGATTTTTTTTTGAGAACGGTCCTCTGAGTTGTGACGTGCTGACACACTTCCTTGGTGATGCGGAACTGGAGGCATAATATCCGATGGCTACAATGCTTATGTCTCTATAGGAGATGAGTTGAAATCGATACGGTTTAAGGAGACAGAACACCAAGAGGGCCTGTCGCATGCCTGGGCTAAATATATTAAAGCTTCTGATCAAGGAGGTGATAAGAGAGCCTTGGTATTCACTGGCAGTTTGGATTTTTTCTTTAGAAAGGAACGTGATTATAATAAAGAGAATCTTATTCCTGAAGAAAGAGGCGGGCGAAGGCAAAGCCTAGAGGTGAAAAAGGAGCTGATAAAGTTGAGAATCAACCCGATGGTTGAGCCTAAAATGAAGCCTTTACTTGGTGGAGGTACAAGTTTCGGGGTGAGATTTTCGCATTTCTCAAGGATGGTAATTGTATGATAGATAACAATATTGCTGAAAGAGCCATCCACCACCCCTTACTACACAACGGAACAGTATGTTACATTTTGGTAGTGATGGAGGTGTAGAAATGTCGGTTGCATATCATAGTGTAATTGTACTATGAAACAGTAAGGGAAGTCGGCAGTGGTTGTCGAGACTTTGTTAATTTTACACCTCAGAATATAGAGTTGGCATGTGCCAATAGTTAAATCCAACGTTTAATTTTTAACATAAAACCGTATAGGCGCAACAAAAGTGTCTATATATTGGTGTATGCTCTAATTTGAGCGCTAATATTTTTATTATGGATTCAAATGCTATATTGATTTTAAATTTATTGTTTTATTTTGCTGCTTTCTATTTTTTTCAAAGACGTAGTGCAGGATTCAGATTCGGATCTGTGGTACTTTTTGTGTATTTTTTTGTATCTGTTATTTCTTTATTTTTATTTGATTCTGAATTTAGTAATTTTAATGATCTAAGTTTGCTCCCATTTGTGTATTTGTTTGTTGTTTTTTTAATATTTGTTTATCCTTTGTTGAATTTGAGGGAGAAAAAATTTAGTGATATTTTTATATATGATAGTCGCTGTTTGGATTTTTTGTCAATATTATTAATAACTTTAACTCTGTTGAATTTTTTTGGGGAAATACAATTATTGTCATTGTCTTCACTTTTTGATTATAATATGATATTAAATAGTTATGATCAATCTCATGAGGAGTTAGAGTTGATGACAAGTGAATCTAGTGTGCTTCGTATGTTATATGTTGTTATTCGTGATTTCTCATTCCCTCTGTTGATTTATAATATTCTTCTCAAAAAGAAAAAAATGATATATGGAATATTGTTCTCTATTATATTGGGCATTTTACTTAGTTTATCGAATAGCAGTAGAAATGGGTTAGTTTCTTTAGTTGTATCATTGCCCTATTTGTATATTATTTTGAAATATAGATTAGGTGAAAAATTGAAAAAGAAGTTACTTTTTATATTGGCTGTTTTTGTAATTTTTATTGGATTTATATTCTTTATTATTACATATGCTAGATTTGGTCAAGAATCAAATGATAAATTGTTCTATTCTTTAGAAAACTATACAGGACAATCCATGCTGGTTTTTAATAATTATGGTATGGATGCAAATGGTATTAGGTATGGTGATAGAACAGCTCCTTTAATACGTAAATTGTTAGGTTTAAAAACTTCAACTAATTATTATGAACGTCGATTTGTATATTCGAAAATGTTAGTAAATGATTCTTATTTTATAACATTTATAGGTGATTTTACCTTGGATTATGGACCGATGTTTGCGGTGATTATTTTGTCTATATTCTCTTTTTTATTTTTTAGATGTTTAAAGATATATAATAAATATTCTCTATCGCATATCTTTATATTATATCTTTATTATAACTGGTGTGTGAGAGGATTTACTTTATGGACTTATTCTGAAAAATTGGGAAATTTATCCTTGGTTATGTTTTTTGTGATTTTTTGTCTGCTTCGTTATAAAGAAAAATATTTTTATGGAACAAAACAACGTTAATTCTTTTAAAGTGAAAGCTAGAGTAATAGCTTTTTATTTACCTCAATTTCATCCCACACCAGAAAATGATAAATGGTGGGGTAAAGGTTTTACAGAATGGACTAATGTCGGCAAAGCTAAACCTTTATTTAAAGGCCATTATCAACCTCGTGTACCAGCAGATTTGGGATATTATGATTTACGTATGCCTGAAATACGTGAGGCGCAAGCAGAAATGGCTCGAGAAGCAGGTATTGAGGGGTTTTGTTATTGGCATTACTGGTTTGGAAATGGCAGACAAATATTAGAGAGTCCTTTTAATGAGGTTTTGACTTCCGGGAAACCTGATTTTCCTTTTTGCCTTGGGTGGGCAAATGAGTCTTGGACTAATAAATCTTGGGAGGCAGGTACACATAAAGTCAAAGAGACTATATTATTAGAACAAATTTATAATAAAACGGATCACGAAAAACATTTTATGGCTTTACTTTCAGCGTTTAGAGACAAACGTTACATTACAGTAGATGGTAAGCCTCTTTTTTTGATATTTAAACCTTTAAATATACCTGATGTCACTTCGTTTATAACTTTATGGCAGAATATGGCTAAAGAAAATGGATTAAAAGGAATTTATTTTGTAGGAATTCGGCAAAATATGGATTCTTTTAGTAATATAATTTCGGATTTTAGAAATAAAAATAATCTGATAAACTCAGGTGGAGAAAAGTATAAAGAAATTCTAGATTTAGGATTTGATGCTGTGAATTCACGTGGATACATTAGAGCTGAATATTGTACTCGTACAATTTATGATCTCTTTTTGCGTTGGCTTATACGTGTATTTTTTAATAGTTATAAAGTCTCAAAATGTAATCAATCGGATATAAATAAATATTTGTATATACCTGAAGATAGTTGGAAGAGTGTATATCCGACGCTTTTCCCAAATTGGGATCGTTCTCCTCGTAGTGGAACGAAAGCTCGGATATATGTGGGTAGTACTCCTGAGTTGTTTCAAAAGCAGATTAAACAAGCTTTAGCTTTGTTAGAAGGAAGAGAATCTGAGCATAGAATATTATTTTTACAATCATGGAACGAATGGGCGGAAGGAAATTATGTGGAGCCAGATCTTAAATATGGTCATGGTTATTTGGAAGTTTTAAAGAGTTCCATTTTTGAGTGATTGAAGCTTGTATAGCTTTTTATATTTTAATGGGCTAAATAGTGGTAAAGTTAAGATGAAAAATCTAATCCTTCTTACAAACTTTTTTCCTTATGGTAATGGTGAACCTTATTTGGAGACCGAGGTAAAGTACTATGAACAGTATTTTGATCGTATTTATATTTGTTCATTACAGTTGAGAAAGAAAGATTTACAATCCCAACGAGTATTGCCTTCTGATAAATTTAAGGTATTACCGGTCGCAAAAGCTTCTAACTATGTTTATTTGTTTAATTCGTTCAGAGCTTTAGGTGATACAAATCTTTATAAAGAACTTTGGAAACTTAGGCGGGAGAAAAGAATGTCTTTTCAGCGTGTGGTGCGTCTGTTTGTTTATCTCAGTCGTTCGTATTATGAGGCTGGAAAAATAAAGAAATGGTTTAAAAGAAAAGTGACTTTTGATAATCTTGATTGTGGGGTTTTGTATTCATACCGTTTTGAATATCAACCTTATGTTGGATTGTTACTTAAACAGGTATTTCCCGATTTAAAAATTGTAGCTAGAGGGCATAGATTCGACTTATATGAAGAAAGACGTCAGGAACATTATATCCCTTTACGTGAGTATTTATTGGCTAATCTTGATAAAACGATTATGATCGCTCAAGATGGGGTTGATTATCTTGTGGGTAAGTATCCTATATATAGGGAAAAGATTGTGCTTTCCCGTCTTGGAACGACAGATCATGGTCTGGCAATTGTTCCACAATCAATGGATGAACTTAGACTTATCAGCTGCTCCACGGTCTCTCCTATAAAACGAATACATCTTATAGTGGAGGCATTAGCCCAAATTAAGAATATTCGAGTTCGATGGGATCATTATGGTGATGGTCTTTTATTGCTTGATATTAAGAGTTTTGCCGTAAAATTGTTACCTGAAAATATTCACTGGCATTTTCATGGGTATGTAGATAATCAAACTTTGATGTCTATTTATCAAAAGAAACCATACCATTTGTTTCTCAACGTTAGTTCATCAGAAGGAGTTCCTGTTTCTATCATGGAAGCCATGTCGTTTGGGATTCCTTGTATAGCGACAGACGTAGGAGGAACTAAAGAGGTTGTTGAAAATTATAAGAATGGAATCTTATTGTCTTCAGATTTTAAACCCTGCGATCTCGCACGCTGGATTATGGTTTTTAAAAAAATGGATGAAACAGAATATCAGCGGTATCGAGATAATGCGCGATTGAGCTGGGAGGAATGTTATAATGCTGATAAGAATTATTGTGGATTTCTGAAATATCTGGATGATATATGATTAATTGTCACAATTACCTACATACGAATGAGCACATTGTTGCTTAAAATCCAATATTTATATTCAGCTTACTTGGAAGCTGTAAATTGAATAATATAAACTTTGGAGAATATATATGAAAATAGACTCCTCGCATGGCCTAAAAAGAGTCGATCTATGCGTCTTTTTATCCTGTCATTATGGATCTTGATAGGTTTCGAGGGGTAAGCTAAATGAGGCAAAACATAATCAAAGACTTATTTTAAAAACTTATGAATAATGGAAATTGAAAATTTTATCAGAAATTTTGCTGAACAGTTTGATGAAACTGAATTGGAAATGATTACAGCGGAGACTGAGTTTCATGAACTTGAAGATTATTCTTCTTTAGTTGCTCTGTCTATTATTGCTATGATAGATGAAGTTTATGGTGTTACTATAGGTGCTAATGAGATGAAATCATCAGTGACAGTACATGATCTATTCAATCGAGTTGTAGCAAAGTTGAATGATGAGAAATAATCCATTTACCTTAGAAGGTAAAAATATCCTAGTTACAGGAGGTGCTGGTGGTATTGGCTCTGCAACAGCACTTGCCTGTATCAATTTAGGTGCAAGGGTTATACTTACAGATATTAGAAAGGATGCTCTTGAATCAGTACTAGCTTTACTTCCTGAATCATTATCGGGAGAAGCTAATTTATGCTATGCCGCAGATTTAATTAATATGGATGAATTAGCTGCTTTGATAGAGTTTTGTCCACGGTTGGATGGTGTGGTTTGTAATGCAGGAATTATGAAACTTACTCTTACCCAATTTATTACAGAAGATGAGCTGCTGAGGATTCAGAGAGTGAATTTAAATGCACCGATTATGCTTGTTCGATCTCTTCTGAAACATAAAAAAATAAATAAGGGTGGTTCTATTGTATTTACAGCATCGGCTGCTGGTGTCTATAGGGTATCGATTGGTAATGGTATATATGCTACTACTAAATGTGGTATAGATGCTTTCATGAGAACTGTAGCATTGGAGTTTGGGCCAAAAGGCATTCGTTGTAATAGTGTGAATCCAGGGATGGTAGAAACAGCTTTGATTTCTTCTTTCACGGAAGAGGAGAAGAAGAAAGAAATGCTAAACTATCCTTTGCGTAGATTTGCTAAACCTGAGGATGTTGCTAATGGTATTACATATTTGCTTTCTGATGCAGCTTCTTTTGTGACAGGGATAGCTTTAAAAATAGATGGCGGCATGACTCTGAGTTAATATTATAGTATGAAATTATTAGAGAATAAAGTAGCATTGATAACAGGTGCAGGGCGTGGTATTGGTAGGATTATCGCTGAGCAATTCGCTCAGGATGGTGCTACTGTTTATGTCAATGATCTGCAAGAGAATGATATGCTAGTTTGGGCTGATGAATGTGCTTCAATAAATGGTGTTAAAGTCGTGCCTATTTGTTTTGACATAACGAATACCTCTGCTCTAAAAGCGGGATTGATGTCGATCTATAAGTCTGAGGGGCGTATAGATTGTGTTGTGAACAACGCCGCTATTATAGCGAATCAGAAATTGGGTATGGTGACTAAAGCATTGTTGGAGAAAATGTATTCAGTAAATGTTTTTGCCGTAATAGATATGCTCCAGATAGCGTCACGTTTAATGGCTCGTAATGGAGGGGGATGCTTTGTGAATATTGCTTCTATAACGGGAGTTGCGGGAAGCCCCGGGCAGGTGGCTTACAGTTCTACGAAAGGGGCTGTTATCGCCCTGACGAAATCTGCGGCAAAGGAACTCTCACCTATGAATATCCGGGTAAATGCTGTGGCTCCCGGTATTATTGCGACTGAACGTTTCAAGGAGTTGTATGAGAACGATGGGGATAAAATAGACCAACGTATCTCTCGAATAGCGCTGGGCCGGCTTGGTACTCCACAGGATGTGGCTGATGCCGTCTCTTTCTTGGCTTCTGATCGTGCGAGTTATATATCCGGTCATATTTTAGGAGTGGATGGTTGTGCGTCGATTTAATATTGTTGCGTATGTTTTTGAATTTAGATAGGAAAGATCCGAGTGCTTTAGCGGTCATTGATGATAGCGGAGAACAATTAACCTATGGCGATCTGTGTGATAAGGCGAAAGAGTTTTCGGAGGCACTTCCTTATCGGACGCTTATTTTTATTCTTGCCGAGAATTGCAATGGGTCGCTTTTGGGATATATTTCCGCTTTAAGTAATGGTATTGTTCCGCTTATAATTAGCAGTCATACCGACCAATCATTGTTTGATGCCCTTTATGAGAAATATCAGCCGGAATTTCTTTGGCTTCCGACAGCGAAGATAGGGGATTATAATTTGCGGGAGGTTATTTATTCGACTTCCGGTTATTCGCTTACTAGAACAGGCTTTGCGACCCCTGCTTTGTATGAGGACCTTTCATTACTATTGCCTACGTCGGGCAGTACGGGAAGCCCTAAACTTGTCCGTCATAGTTATCGTAATATCGAGGCTAATGCGGAAAATGTCATGAATTTGTTTGGCCTGACATCCTCAGAACGGGCGATGGCGGTACTTCCTATGCACTATACGATGGGACTTTCGGTCATAACGAGTCACTTATATGCGGGGGCAACCGTGCTATTATGCGGCAAGTCATTGCTTGACCCTGGTTTCTGGAAGATGTTGAAAGACGGGGCTACCAGTTTTACGGGAGTACCTTATAGCTTTGAATTGCTTTCCAAATTGCGTTTCTTCCGTATGGATCTGCCAGATCTTAAGATCGTGACTCAAGGAGGTGGTAAATTAACAGAAGAGATGTGGATGCAATTGGCAACTTATGCGAAGGATAGGGGTAAAAAGTTTATTGCTACCTATGGTCAGAGTGAGTGTACGGCGCGTATGGCTTATCTTCCGGCTGAATTAGCCTCTGCCAAAATCTGTAGTATTGGTATGGCTGAGCCTGGTGGACAGCTCTCTATCATCGACAATGACGGCAATGAGACCTTTGATGGGGAAGCTGTCGGAGAGATGGTGTATCGTGGGGAGAATGTTACGTTAGGTTACGCTACTTGCAAAGAGGATTTGTTGAAAGGTGATGAGAATCAGGGGATCATGCACACGGGCGATTTAGTAAGGAGAGATATGGATGGCTGTTATTTTATCGTAGGCCGCTTGAGGCGTTTCCTGAAGATTTTCGGATTGCGTATAGGGCTTGATGAGGTAGAGAACTTGATTCGGAGCAATTTCGATACGGACTGTTATTGTAGCGGCGATGACGAGCATTTGCTGGTTAAGTTGACCAATGCGGATATTGTCAGTCAGATTCCTTCTTTTATAGAGGAAAAGACGCATCTGTTTTATCAGAGGGTTCAAGTGGGGATTGTAGATGAAATTCTTAGAAACGAGGCCGGTAAGGTTATAAATCAATAATAAAAGAAATAGTTATGGCTAATATAGATAAATTGAACGAGATTTTTTGCGAGGTGTTTAATGTGGATGGTTCCGCTCTTGGAAAAGGGTTTGATAAAGACAGCGTGGATGGCTGGGATAGTGTACGTCAATTGTTCTTGACCTCTTCTCTTGAAGATACCTTCGATATCATGTTGGATCCGGAGGACATAATCGGCTGTAGTTCGTATGATGCCGCTAAATCCATACTTTCCAAATACGAGATTGAGTTATAATGGCACAATGGCAAATTAAGAATGTAGCTCTTAGGGGGGTGACAGGCACTGTGCCTAATAATCCTAAGACTACAATGGATTTAGGTCTTTTTACGCAGGAAGAGGCGGATACGTTTGATAATACCGTAGGTATCAAAAAGCGTTATGTGGCGACAGATGACATTTGCGCCAGCGATCTTTGTTATGACGCGGCAGAGCGCTTGATAGAGAGTTTGGGATGGGAAAAGGATAGTATTGATGTCCTTTTATTTGAGTCGGTATGCCCTGATTATAAGACACCGCCTACGTCCGGTATCATGCAGGCCCGTTTAGGCTTGCCTACCACGACGTTTGTCATGGATATTCCGATGGGTTGTTGTGGTTGCATCTATGCGATCAATATCGCCGGGAATTTGCTGACAAATGGAAATGTAAAGCGTGCGTTATTGCTTGTGGGAGATACGGCAACGAGAATGGGTTCTCCTAGGGATAAGAGTCGGGTGCCTTTATTTGGAGATTGTGGTACGGCCTTGGCTTTGGAATATGATCCTGCGGCTGAGGAGATAGTGATTGATTTCAATACATTAGGATCCGGCTATGAAGCTCTTATGACACCTCATGGTGGATTCCGCCATCCTATTACTCCTCAATCTTTCGAGTATGAAGATTTTGGTAATGGCATTGTTCGTGCGCCAAAGGATACATTGATAAATGGAATGGATGTGTTCGCTTTTGCTATATCTCGTCCACCGGTAAGCATTAAGAAAGTGATGCAACAATATGACCTAAATACTGATAATGTAGATTACTTTCTTATACATCAAGCAAACAAGCTTATAGTGGATAGAATAGTGAAGAAATTGAAATTACCATTGGAAAAGACTCCATACGATTTGCAGGAGTTTGGAAATTTAGGAGGTTGTTCCATTCCAATGCTAATGACATACAATCTTAAGGAGGAACTAACAACACGCCCTTTGACCTTAGTATGTTCTGCTTTTGGTTTAGGATTAACTTGGGGTACTATGGTAATGAGAACACAACGAATGATTGTAGAATCGGTGAATTATATATGAATTATTATGGGTGAGATAAGATTCCGTTTAGCTAAACCAAGTGACGCAAAAGAAATTGCAGGTGTACATTGGCAAGTACGAGATAGATATACTCAAGGTATTTTTTTGTCTTTAGGAAAAAACTTCTTGAGTGCTTATTATAGAATAATCTTAGATGATCCATGGGAAGTTATGGTATGTGCTGTTAATGAAGATGGTAGGATAATAGGTTTTGCAAATACTACTATGGATGCACAGTCTCAATCGAAGAATATTAAAAAGCATAGGATTTATTTGGGTTTATGCGCTGTGAGCGCTATTATTAGAAAACCATCTATTATAAAATCTATATGGCAAAGATATAAATCTCTAAATAATGATATGGATGCACCATGTTTTGTTAATACGGAAGGAGTTAGAGGTGAATATTGGTGCTGGTTGAAAGGCGAGGATAGTCTAAAGTCTGTAGAAATGAGTAAAGCAAAAAATGAAATTCTATATGATTTAGGAGTTCGAGAGATGTATTTTGAGGTCGATAAATTTAATACTGCGGTATATAAATTCCATCTTAAGATTAATAAAGGAATTCCTATTAAAGAAGTTGTTTTACCTGATGGGAGGATAAGAGTTTTTATGAAAAAAATATTAACTAGATGATATATAGACCTTCTTTTTTGTTGAATTCAATAATAAATTCGCAGACGAGTCGATCGCCTGTAAATTTTGGTAGCAAGGCTATTTTGTTAAGGCTTGGATGTTTGTCTTAAAATAAATAATGAAAAGGATTTTTGATATAATAGTTAGTGGTTGTGGCTTGTTGCTGTTGAGTCCGCTATTGGTTGTTATTGCGATATGGGTTAAGCTGGACTCTGAAGGCCCGGTATTCTATCGTCAAGTTCGTGTAGGTAGATACAATAAAGATTTTCGAATCTTTAAATTTCGTAGTATGTGTATTGGATCGGATAAGGGTTCTTTGGTGACAATTGGAGGAAAGGATCCTCGTGTAACAAATTCTGGTTATTATATTCGTAAGTATAAGTTAGATGAGTTGCCTCAGTTGATTAATGTTTTTATGGGGGATATGAGTCTTGTTGGACCTCGTCCAGAAGTACGCCATTATGTAAACTATTGGACTGCTGAACAGATGTATGTATTGGATGTTCGGCCGGGTATAACGGATCCTGCCAGTATAAAGTTCCGCAATGAGAATGAATTGATGGAGAAGGCTAGTGATCCAGAGAATTACTATATCAATGTGATTATGCAAGAAAAGATTAAGCTATATCTTGATTATGTTCAGAATGCTTCTTTTGGATATGATATTATGCTTATTTTTAAGACCTTTAAGGCTATTCTCTTCGAAAGGTGATCGTATTGTTCTGAAAATATATATTGCTGAGTTGTGAATTTTTTTAATTGCAATTGATTAAATTATATGATAAAATTTGAAAGATTAAAAAATCTATTGTTTTTGCATTTAGCTCATCTCCCTATGAATCGAACTTTAAGGTCGAAAATTGTTAAAATATGGGGTAAATATAATTGATCCATCAAAGACGTTTATAGGTGAAAACGTAATGTTTGATACTAATCATCCAGAATTTATAACAATAGAAAAAGAGGCTCGTGTAACTTTAGGTTGTATTATATTAGCCCATTTTAAAAACTCAGATACTGGAAAATATACTTTTGGATAAGTAAATATAAAAGAAAATGCTTTTATTGGATGTAATTCTGTGATTTGTAAGTCTGTTACAATTGGGAAAAATGCAATAGTGGGGGCTTCTTCTGTTGTAACAAAAGATATTCCAGATAATGAAGTATGGGCTGGTAATCCTGTGAGATTTATAAAAAAACGTAATATTTGATTGATATAGATAAAAATGAAGAAAGTTCCATTTTCTCCTCCTGATATAACTGAAAGTGAGGTTAATTTAGTATCTGAAGCCCTTCGTTCCGGTTGGATTACGACGGGCCCGAAAACAAAAGAGTTTGAGCGTAAGATCGCTGAATACTGCCATACTGATAAAGCCGTATGTCTGAATTCCGCTACCGCTTGTATGGAGTCTATATTGCGGGTTTTAGGAGTCGGACCCGGAGACGAGGTGATAACTTGTGCTTATACCTATACGGCTACCGCTAGCGTTACTTGCCATGTGGGAGCTAAAGTGGTGATGGTGGATACGGCTCCTGGTTCTTTTGAGATGGATTATGATAAATTGGTGGAAGCTATAACTCCTAATACGAAAGTGGTGATCCCTGTAGATCTGGGAGGAGTGATGTGTGACTATGACCGGATTTATGCGGCTGTGGAAAGTAAACGGCATTTGTTCAATCCTGTGAATGAGATCCAGAAAGCGTTTGGTCGGGTAATCGTTTTGGCGGATGCGGCGCACGCTTTTGGCGCCCAATGGCATGGCAAGATGTGTGGAGAGGTAGCGGATTTCACGTCATTCTCCTTTCATGCTGTAAAGAATTTGACAACTGCCGAGGGTGGGGCTTTGACGTGGCGTACTATCTCGGAGGTCGATAATGAGGTTTTGTATAGGCAATTCCAGCTTCTTTCATTGCATGGACAGAATAAAGACGCTCTCGCAAAGACACGATTGGGAGCTTGGGAGTATGATATCGTAGCACCTTATTATAAATGCAACATGACTGATATCATGGCCGCTATAGGCTTGGCGCAGTTTGAACGTTATGGGGGAATGCTCGCCAGGCGGCAAGAGATCATTCGTCGTTATAATGAGGCATTGAAGCCTTATCATACGCAAACTCTTAATCATTTAGACGGTGATCATGTTTCCAGCGGACATTTATACTTGGTGAGATTACTGGAAAAATCCTTGGGACAGCGAAATGATATTATTATCAAAATGGCTGAACGTGGGATAGCGTGTAATGTGCATTATAAGCCGCTGCCTATGATGACGGCCTATAAGGCGTTAGGCTTTGATATCGCAGATTATCCGAATGCTTACAACCAATACC
>OLGH01001566.1_pt1 | contig 21048 bp, 18 predicted proteins | sample 1604851 | NCBI WGS metagenome assembly OLGH01 (sample SAMEA3888894, study PRJEB22519) | human gut metagenome | biome: human gut; feature: human-associated habitat; material: faeces | place: Denmark | collected 2010 | reverse complement strand
ATATTACCAAGAAATTGCAGGCATACGGACAATTTAATTATGGAAAAGGTATCGGTTCCTACCTGAATGATTTAAGCAACCTGAACGTAGATATCGTCCCCGATCCCGACAAGGAAGGAAAAATGCAAGTTCTTCCGATGCTGGGATGGTATGCAGGATTGCAATACAATCTTTGCCCGAGCATCTTTATATCCGGAACATACAGTCTGTCCAGACTTTATTCTGAAAATGGATACCCTAGTGAGAATCCCGAATCCTATCGTAAAGGACAATATCTGGTAGCCAATGCTTTCTGGAATGTAAGCAGCAATCTGCAAGTCGGCGTTGAATATTTGAGAGGATGGCGCACTGATTTCAGTTCCGCAACCCGCCATGCCAACCGGTTGAATATGCTGGTGCAGTATTCTTTCTAAACTGACATAATAATAAAACAAAAAAGCCGTCTCAACACCATGTTCGAGACGGCTTTTCTATATATAAAGGATTAGAAATTTAGAACTTATAGTTCACGCTCACACCAAACACTTTATTAGTACGGCTGTAAACGTCTTTATCCACTAATGATGCCATCGATGTTGCCTCTAAACCACGTGGTTTTTCTTTAGTGTAATCACTATATGTAGTCCAGAAATAAGCTACATCAAGGCTCAATGCCTGAGTAAAATTGATACGACCTCCAAAACCTACTGAATAAGAGTCACAAGAAAAACTTGTATCTGATTGGAAAGCGTCGCTCAAACCGTAGTCTGTTTTCTGATAACCTCCACTAACAGTGAATAATTTGTTAATATCCCACTCAACACCAGCCAAATACTCGTGTGTACCATGTTTCAATGTTTTCTGTTTGCCATCTGCCATACCAGCATTCTTATCATCAAAGAAGTGATATTCTACTGAAGCCCGAAGTGAAGGCAAAAACTCATAACTTGCTGCAACAGAAAGCATAGAAGGAAGGTCACTTGGTGTATTCACACCATTCGCATAAGGTGCCATAAAATCCGCCGCTGCATCTGGAAACTCACGCGTATGCGTATCATTCTCAATATTCATATTAGCTTTGAATTCATACTTCGCCGCCAAATTCAATTTGCCAAATTTAGCATCTACACCAATAATAGGCGTCAACCCCCAACCTGTCTGGTCACAATCAAGCTCAATCTTTGTATTATCAAGTTTTTGAAGCAAAGGTCCTGATTGCGCCTGTGCTGCCTGAGTTGCTTGTTCCAAGCTCATACCAGGATTAGCAGCCATGATTTGTTGTACCATGGCAGCACCTAATTGTTGAGCCACACCATCTTTCAAAGCAATATTCAAATAACCTTTATACCCGCCTGTAAAATAATTCATACGAGCACCGGCAAAAACAGAAAAATGCTTATTAATCTTATAACTTGCTCCTAACTGGAAACCGTAAATATACTGACGACCTTCCATAGCTGAATTAATATTGTACATATTAGGTTTCAGTATTCCCCCACTCGCAGAAGTTGCCAAACTAATAGCAGCAGCATCAAACATAGGCAAACCATTATCAAAAGAAGCTTTTCCGCCACCACCAACAATAGCAAAGCTACCGGAAAATGCCCAGTCACCTTTTTTATATACAGCATGTATGGAAGGAATAACGGGAGCAGAAGCTTTTCCTTCATAATTACGCACAGTGGTCTGTCCATCCATAGTCCATAAAGGACTTGTAGCAGCTATATCACGAGTCTGATATGCACTTTGAATAGTGAGCGCTACTTGAAGACCATCTTTGGGAAGAAATGCCAGTCCGGCAGGATTACTATAAACTCCATCAACATCAATGGAAGCGCCGCGGGCTATCATGCGCAAGAAAGCAGCATTCTGATTCGTATTGGTTAGATAATCTCCGGCAAAAGTTGGAATTGAAACGATCAACATTGCAAGACCAATCAACGAAATTTTTCTCATCTAAATCTTTTTTTAATTATTTCGGGCGCAAAGATACGATATTATTGCACACGAGAGATACGTTTGTGCATTTATTTTCGTTTAGCCTCCTATTTTAATTGAAAAAGTAAACTGTTTCTAATGAAACAATTTACATTTATAACCCCCAAAAGGATAAACAATTCACCCTATTTTAGCGTTTACTAGTAAGCAATAAAAACTGAAAATATTATGGCCTATACAATTGCATTTTTCGGCACAAAGCCTTATGACGAGTCCTCTTTCAATGACAAAAACAAAGAGTTTGGATTTGAGATACGCTACTATAAAGGACATCTGAATAAAAACAACGTACTACTGACACAAGGAGTGGATGCAGTCTGTATCTTTGTGAACGACGTTGCCGACGCAGAAGTAATCCGTGTGATGGCGGCAAACGGAGTGAAGCTACTGGCATTACGCTGCGCCGGATTTAATAATGTAGATTTAAATGCTGCCTCCGCTGCCGGAATCACCGTAGTGCGGGTTCCCGCTTATTCTCCCTATGCTGTTGCAGAATACACGGTAGCACTTATGCTATCGCTAAACCGCAAAATACCTCGCGCCTCCTGGCGTACCAAAGACGGTAATTTCTCCCTGCACGGTCTGATGGGATTCGATATGCACGGGAAAACAGCAGGTATCATCGGCACAGGAAAAATAGCGAAAATATTAATTCATATCTTAAGAGGTTTCGGCATGAACGTACTGGCTTACGACCTCTATCCGGACTACAACTTCGCCCGTCAAGAACAAATAGTTTATACTTCACTGGACGAACTATACCACAATTCGGATATTATCTCCTTACACTGTCCGCTCACTGAAGAGACCAAATACCTGATAAACGACTACTCCATCAGCAAAATGAAAGACGGAGTAATGATTATCAATACCGGTCGCGGGCAACTGATCCATACCAATGCGCTGATTGAAGGACTGAAGAACAAGAAAATAGGTTCCGCAGGACTGGACGTATACGAGGAAGAAAGCGAATACTTTTATGAAGATCAATCCGACCGCATCATCGACGATGATGTACTCGCCCGTTTGCTCTCGTTCAACAATGTAATCGTCACCTCTCATCAAGCTTTTTTCACACATGAAGCAATGGAGAATATTGCCGTAACCACCCTGCAAAACATAAAAGATTTTATCAATCACAAGCCTTTATTAAATGAAGTGAAGAAATAAAACTTTTAAGCCGCTTTCTTTGTTTACCAAACATATAAACAAATAAGAGAAAGGACAGTTTTTATGAAAAAAGTAATACATAAAGCAGATACAAGAGGACATTCCCAGTATGATTGGCTGGATAGTTATCACACTTTCAGTTTTGACGAGTACTTCGACTCCGACCGTATCAATTTTGGTGCTCTCCGCGTATTGAATGATGATAAGGTTGCGCCCGGACAAGGTTTTCAGACTCACCCGCATAAGAATATGGAAATCATTTCCATTCCTCTGAAAGGACATCTGCAACATGGAGACAGCAAGAAGAACAGCCGCATTATTACTGTCGGAGAAATTCAGACAATGAGTGCGGGAACAGGAATCTTCCATAGTGAAGTAAATGCAAGTCCGGTAGAACCGGTGGAATTCCTGCAGATTTGGATTATGCCGAGAGAGCGGAACACACGTCCCGTTTATCAGGATTTCAGCATTACAGAACTGGAGCGTCCGAACGAACTGGCAGTCATCGTATCTCCCGACGGTAGCACACCTGCTTCCCTTTTGCAAGATACCTGGTTCTCCATCGGCAAAGTAGAAGCCGGAAAGAAATTAGGTTATCACATGCATCAAAGTCATGCAGGCGTCTATATCTTCCTCATTGAAGGAGAAATAGTAGTAGACGGTGAAGTGTTGAAACGTCGTGACGGCATGGGTGTTTACGATACGAACAGCGTTGAACTGGAGACATTAAAAGACTCACATATTCTATTAATAGAAGTACCTATGTGATATCATCATTAAAAATAATAAACTAAAGCTGCCAGATAATCTTATGGCGAAATTAAACATAGCAGATATCCGACAGGAATATACGAAAGGCGGGTTGCGGGAAAGTGAACTTCCCGGCGACCCGCTTTCGCTTTTCAGTCGTTGGCTGCAAGAAGCGATTGACGCAGAGGTGGACGAACCGACTGCGGTCATTGTAGGAACTGTATCCCCCGAAGGGAGACCGTCCACACGTACAGTATTGTTAAAAGGACTCCATGATGGAAAATTTATCTTTTATACCAATTACGAAAGCCGCAAAGGCAAACAATTGGCACAAAATCCATCTATCTCCCTCTCTTTTATCTGGCACGCCCTCGAAAGACAAATACATATAGAAGGAATAGCGACAAAAGTTTCACCGGAAGAATCGGATGAATACTTCCGGAAGCGTCCTTATAAAAGCCGGATTGGCGCACGAATTTCTCCGCAAAGTCAACCGATAGCAAGCAGAATGCAATTGATACGATCCTTCGTCAGAGAAGCTGCCCGATGGATTGGAAAAGAAGTGGAAAGACCTGATAATTGGGGCGGATATGCCGTCACACCTACAAGGATTGAATTCTGGCAAGGACGCCCCAACCGACTGCACGACCGCTTTCTATACACCCTACAACCGGACGGTGAATGGAAAATCAGTCGTCTTGCTCCTTGATTTCGTCGATTTTTCTTGGCAACTCCAACGAGAATACGTAATATTGCAACTATAAAATAGTCAGCTATGACACTGGATTATATTTATCACAGCGGTTTCGCCATCGAAATGGAAGGTGTAACCATTATCATCGATTACTACAAAGATTCTTCCGAAACGGAACACAACCGGGGAATCGTGCATGATTATCTCCTGCAAAGGCCGGGTAAACTGTACGTATTGGCCACCCATTTCCATCCCGACCACTTCAACCGTGAAATATTGACTTGGAAAGAGCAACGCCCCGACATTCAATACATCTTCTCCAAAGATATTCTGAAGTCCCATCGTGCCAAAGCCGAAGATGCTTTCTATATTAAAAAAGGAGAAACATACGAAGACGACACGATCCGCATCGACGCCTTCGGATCGACAGATGTCGGCAGTTCGTTCCTTCTTCACCTACAAGATTGGAGTATCTTCCATGCCGGCGACTTGAACAACTGGCACTGGAGTGAAGAATCGACCGAAGAAGAGATACGAAAAGCCAATGGTGATTTCCTTGCAGAAGTTAAATATTTAAAAGAAAAAGTGCCTAACATCGATCTAGTGCTATTCCCGGTGGATCGGAGAATGGGAAAAGATTATATGAAAGGGGCAAAACAGTTCATCGAACAAATAAAAACTACTATATTTGTGCCCATGCACTTCAGTGAAGATTATGAAGGAGGAAATGCGCTTCGTAGTTTTGCAGAAAATGCAGGATGCCGTTTTATCAGCATCACCCGTCGGGGCGAAAGTTTTGAGATTACCAAATAAACACATTATAATTATGAATAAATTTACGATTCTGTTTCTTACTATGTTTCTCGCATTGCCGATGGCAATGAAGGCAGATTCTGCAAAAGAGAAGAAAGATGACACCAGGTACCTTGTAGGAGCTGTTCCTGAAGTAGAAGGTAAAGTAGTATTTTCCAAAGAGTTCCAGATTCCCGGAATGAGTCAGGCACAAATCTACGACACAATGACAAAGTGGATGGATGAACGTCTGAAAGAGAATAAAAACATCGATAGCCGCATTGTTTTCTCCGACGAAGCAAAAGGAACAATTGCCGGTATTGGAGAAGAATGGATTGTTTTCAGCTCCAGTGCCCTGTCATTAGACCGTACATTAGTTAACTATCAGATTACCGTTACCTGCAAACCCGGAAACTGCCTGGTAGAGCTTGAAAAAATCCGTTTTACTTATCGTGAAACAGAAAAATATAAAGCTGAAGAATGGATTACTGATAAATATGCGCTCAATAAAGCTAAGACTAAATTAGTACGTGGCTTGGCTAAATGGCGTAGAAAAACTGTAGACTTCGCCGATGATATATTCATGGATGTAGCGGTAGCTTTCGGAGCACCTGATACCCGTCCGAAAACAGAGAAAAAGAAGAAAGAAGAAGAGCAAAAAACTCCATCAATCGTTGCAGCCGCAGGTCCGATTGTCATTGGTGGCGCAGATAAAAAGACTGATATAAAAGTGACAACTGGCGAACCTGCTCAAACCACTGTTCCTGCTGCAACTCTCACTCCTGCTACTCCTGCAGGCAAGGCTTCCGCTGATATGCCGGGTTATATAGAAATTGATTTGAAACAAATCCCGGGTGAAGTATATGCTTTGATGGGAAGCGGAAAATTAGTAATCAGCATCGGAAAAGATGAGTTCAACATGACCAATATGACTGCAAATGCTGGTGGCGCACTTGGTTATCAATCAGGAAAAGCAGTTGCCTATTGCACACTTTCACCCGATCAAGCTTACGATGCAATAGAAAAGGCAGATAGCTATACATTAAAATTGTACGCTCCAAACCAAACAACACCTTCGGCTGTTATCGAATGTAAGAAAATGCCTTCACAGACAACTCCGCAAGCCGGACAACCGCGCACGTATGTTGGAGAAATCGTGAAGCTCTTAATGAAAAAATAAAGAAAATCGCAACAATGGAAATAAAAAGTAAATTTGACCATTTTAATATCAACGTCACTAATCTGGAGCGGAGTATCGCTTTTTATGAAAAAGCACTCGGCTTAAAAGAACATCATCGGAAGGAAGCATCCGACGGCTCGTTCACGTTAGTCTACCTGACTGATAACGAAACAGGTTTCTTGCTGGAATTGACGTGGTTGAAAGATCATACTGCTCCATACGAACTGGGAGAAAACGAAAGCCATCTCTGCTTTCGTGTAGCCGGCGATTACGATGCAATCAGAGCTTATCACAAAGAAATGAATTGTGTATGTTTTGAGAACACGGCCATGGGGCTTTATTTCATCAATGACCCGGACGATTACTGGATTGAGGTACTTCCACAAAAGTAAGAGAGGTCGTTTCAAAAGTCCCTAAAAAGAAAAATCACCCTTACTACAATTTGGAGTGGCCCAAAAAGCTAAACAGATTAAAAAGGGACATTTAATAAATAAAAAAGATAAGGCAACTAATTCACTGCGAGTTAGTTGCCTTTTTTTGTATTTCTAAGCAGAGATATTCAATAAATGTCTCTAAAAATTAACAAGATTGATAAAGAGTCCGGTTTTGCATCGGGCTCTTCCCTTTTAACCTTGATTTGACTCTACTATCATTGTACTACTCTATAATATTCCTCTAAGGCTTTTCGGACAGCCTATGCTGTTTCTAAAAAACAAAGCATAATCCTAAAATTGCCGCCAGTATAAAAAAACAACCAGGAACAAATTGGTTAACAAGCAGCCTCATTAGTTGCATTCTGGGCAACACAAACATATCATTCGCCTTACCTTTATCATACAATATGGTAACCTTATCATCTATATGATACTGTTTTGGATAAAGATAAATGTTATTTTCCTCTCCACTCTTTAGATTAGAAGGAAGAAATTGGCAACACTTTTCGTCTTCTCCCTCCAATTTATATTTTATTTTTGGTATACATACATCAGTAATATTCATACCATCAGACTTTACCTGTGTCTCTATATCCACTACCTTTCCATGTGTTTTCCTGTCATACGATTTTATTATCCTGCAATGAAGCATCCACAAGAGTCCCATTTTCAGAATTAGAAAAGCACCCCGCAACATAAGTACAACAGATACTACACAAATTATTATATTTATAACCATACTTTTATTTCTTATGACGGCTAGCTCTCTTCTTCCGGATATCTGCTTTCATCTTCGCTGCACCCGAACCATGCTGTCCACGAATATACGTCGCTTTTTTCGCTTTCGTTTTCACCTTTTCCTCTTCTTTGGGCTTATCTTTCTTACCTTTAAAAACGATGCCACCCATGATTGCTTCTTCTATACTCATATAATCATTTATTAGTATTCAACATTTCCGACGGCAAAGATAACCCTTTTCTGCGGATTTATTTATCTTTGCAGAGTTAACAATCGTAACCACCAATGGCAACAACAACTCTTTCTGCAGAAAAGGACCCGATGGGAGCCGCTATTTCTGATTATTTCAACCATCACAGAGCTGATCGTTTGCGGGTATTTTCTTCCCAATTCGAAGAAGATGAAATTCCTGTCAAAGAATTGTTCCGTAGTATACAGTCTATGCCTATATTAGAGCGTACCGCCCTACAAATGGCTACAGGACGAATATTGGATGTAGGTGCCGGAAGCGGATGCCATGCACTGGCACTTCAGGAAATGGGAAAAGAAGTGTGTGCCATTGATATTTCTCCGTTATCCGTCGAAGTGATGCAACAACGCGGAGTGAACGATCCGCGCCTCATCAACCTTTTTGACGAAACATTTACCGAAACATTCGATACGATCCTGATGCTTATGAATGGTTCCGGAATTATCGGAAGACTGAATAATATGCCCGGATTCTTCCAACGAATGAAACGTATTCTCCGTCCCGGCGGATGCATACTCATGGATTCCAGCGATTTGCGCTATCTTTTTGAAGAAGAAGACGGCAGCATAGTCATCGATCTGGCCGGAGATTATTATGGAGAGATTGACTTCCAAATGCAATATAAAGATGTAAAAGGAGACACATTCGACTGGTTATATATAGATTTCCAGACTCTTAGCTTATACGCTTCCGAATGTGGTTTTAAGGCAGAACTGGTGAAAGAAGGAAAACATTACGATTACCTTGTCAAACTTAGTATTGCTTGAAAAGCTCATTATTATATAGTGACGGTATGTGTTCCGGATAGCGTCACTATATAACCCAAATAGTGACGCCATCACATCAGGATAGCGTCACTATTTTTATATGCTCATAAATGCTCCGTCAGAAATGCCTAATGAAGGCTTTCTTTCATTTCAGCATCTCATTAATCTTCTGCACAAGAGAAGCAAACTCTTCTTCATTATATAAACGAGTCAGTTTTACAATTCTTCCTTCCTTATCAACTAACACATTTCTTGTTATTCCGGATTCACGCAATGCATATTTCGCAAAAATATCAGCTCCCGGATCCAGTCCTAACGGATAAGTCACTCCGGTAGATTTAGCAAAAGCCAATACTTTATCAAGTGGTTCGTCACGGTCAATGCCAATTAAAGCAAAGTCTGCATTATTTTTATGCTTTAACCAAATATCCTTCTCAATAAATGGCATTTCTTTACGACAAACTCCACACCAGCTTGCAGTGAACTGCAACATGACAACCTTACCACGAAGGGAAGATAGACTCACTTGTTTACCATCTGTCAGGGTAATCGTAAAGTCCGGAGCCATCTCTCCTACCCGAACAATATATCCTGTACTATCTGCCTGAACAGATATAGCATCTGCATCTGCAGCTACTTCTACACTATCTGTTGCAACTTCTACATTTGCCGTCCCCTTTTTCTGTCCGGAACAAGCCCATATACCTATGGCTAAAATCGCCATACCACATACATTCATAATTTTCATTTTCATCTAATCATTGGTAACTTTGCAAATATAAAAAAAGTATGCGATGTATTTGCATTTTTAAAAGAAATTCATACCTTTGCACCCGCAAAAGAAAAACGCCTCTTTAGCTCAGTTGGCCAGAGCACGTGATTTGTAATCTCGGGGTCGTTGGTTCGAATCCGACAAGAGGCTCTCCTATAAAAATGTTGTTTATCCGATCAGGTAAAACAGCATTTTTTTTATTTATACTCTTTCATTTTTTTGTTTACGAAATATTACCACACTCACAGCCAACAGAATTAAAATAATCCCAATAGCGCTATTCAGAGTAAATAGTTCTTTAAACACAAAAACTCCGATCACCACAGCTGTCAATGGTTCCATCGCACCTAAAATAGATGTCAGCGTAGGCCCTGCATATTTAATAGCTCGTACCAATGTTATATTAGAAATGGCTGTAGCCGGTAATGCAAGTCCCAAAATAATCAACCAGGTATAACCGTCAGCTACCAGCCGAAGCCCGGAAGTAGTCAGAGCACCTATAAAATAAAGAACGGTTCCTAACCCCATAACATAACAAGTCAGTACAGTGGAATTGATTCGAACAGCGCGTGTCATTCGTACACCAACAATATACCCCGCATAGGAAAACACAGAAACACAAGCTGCTACCAGTCCGACTATCGTATCACCATTTTTCGCCTCCAGTTCCCCCGATGAAAGCAAGGCCGCTCCTAACAAGGACATGAAGACCGCAAACATCACCCAAAGGGATTTCTTTTCCTGAAAGAAGTACATCATAACTAGAGATACCGCCAACGGATACATAAAATGAATGGTTGACGCCACCCCGGTAGCTATATTCTGATATGCTATAAGCAAACTGAATGAAGTAACTGCCCTCAACAAACTTAATAAAAGAACAACTAAAAAATCCTTCTTTTCCAATCGAAAACTACATCCCGAACACCATCCGAACAGAGTCAACGCAATTGTCGCCACTCCCCAACGATAGGAAAGCACTTCGAAAGCTGAAAAACCTGCCAACAATAAAGTGAGGGAAAAGAACGGAGCCAGTCCAAAAGTAGAGGAAGACACCGCTGCATAAAGTATACCTTTTATACGATTCATCAATCTATTCAACTAATTTCCGATATTCATGGGTACAAAGATCATAAATATTTCTTTAATATCACCATTAATTTCACATTATCAGTTAATCGATCTACCCCCTAAATCAGTACAAGAAGATAAGTCTGATACATTTCCTCCTTATAAATATAACCTTTTAATAATCCTCAATAACTGTATTTCCAAAAATATCCTTTTTGATAATTTTTCTATGACCATCACTACTTTCAATTATTTCGTTCCCAAAAATATCTTTTTTAATGGTTGTTCTATTGCCTTTGCCATCTTCGATAATGGTATTCCCAAAGATATCTTTTTTAATCGTCTTTCTATTACCTTTATCATCACGAATGATGGTATTTCCAAAAATATCCTCTTCAATAGTCTTTCTATTGCCTTTATCATCACGAATGGTGATATTCCCAAAAATATCTTTTTCAATGGTCTTTCTATTGCCTTTATCATCACGAATGATGATATTTCCAAAGATATCCTTTTCGACAGTCTTTCTCTCTTGATTAACTCCAGAATACTCATAATTGTCTTCAATAAGATTTGCACCATAGCTCTTTATTATATAAGGAGCCAAAATAAATTGGGTAGCAAATAGGATAAATAAAATCTTTTTCATGGCGTTTTTCTTTTGGTTTATAACAAAAGTAACGCAGGAAAATCATAAAAAACTAGTGAATACTATAATTGTCGATAGGGAAAAGCCTAAAATAAAGAATTAAACACAGTACCTATTGTACCATACCATAATGCGGGAATTGACGAGAGCACTCAGCAGGAACAATAGATTTCTCTTCTAAATAAAGAATAAAGCAGGTATTCAGACTGAGCCGAATATTCTCAAATTTTCAAGTGGTCCCCCGAAACGGTCTCCGTAAAAAATAAGCCCTTGAAAGTGCTTGACTCTCAAGGGCTTTAAAGTGATAGTTGAGGTTCCTGGCGGATTCGAACCGCCGTACACGGTTTTGCAGACCGCTGACTAAGCCACTCATCCAAGGAACCATTATTTCTCGTTTGCGGTTGCAAAGGTAGTACAAATTTTGAAACTACCAACTATCCGCAGCAATTTTTCTTTGTACTTTTTTTCTTTACATCACACTCTCTGCGTTTCTTCTCCATCATATCCTTTAGTTCACAGCCACTTACGCAGCTGTCACAAGGATTCTGATTTTCCCGCGTACGACGAAAAAAAAGAAATATTCCATATACGACACGGGCAATGCAGAGCACAACGAGTACTCCGACTACCCACTCTTGCCAATTATTCATACAAACAATCCTCCAATCTGATAAACAGTAAATGATACAAGCCAAGCTAATGCCGTTGTATAACAGGCAGCAAAAAGCGCCCATTTCCAACTACCCGATTCCTGTTTGATAGCCGCCAACGCCGCAATACACGGGAAGTAAATCAATACAAACAGCATATAACAGAAAGCGACCAATGGAGTAATCGGAATACGTTCTGCCAAACTCACCGAGTCAGCATCCGGATCATCTGCATACAAAACGCCTAACGTACTTACCACCAATTCTTTCGCCCCTACACCGGAAAGCAAGCCAATACCTAATTTCCAATCAAATCCCAATGGCTTTATTACCGGCTCTATTCCACGCCCCAACTGACCGATATAAGAATTCTCCTGCTGCTCGGCAACCGTTTCATAAGCATCATGATTCGGATAATATCCCAGAAACCAGATAATAATAGAAGCAATCATAATAATTCCGCCCATCTTTTTCAAATACTGCGCTCCCTTTTCCCATGTATGACGGAAGATAGACTTCGCTGTCGGCATTCGGTAAGGAGGAAGCTCCATCACAAACGGCGTATCATCACCCTTTATCAGAAACTTGCTAAACAAGCGAGCCATTACCACGGCCAGCACAATACCAATCACATAGATACTTAACAGCACCAAACTTGCATTGTTCGGGAAGAAAGCACCCACCAACAATAAATAAATCGGCAGACGCGCACTACAAGACATCAATGGATTCACCAACATGGTAATGAGACGACTCTTCCGGTTCTCAATAGTACGGGACGCTATAATCGCAGGCACATTACATCCGAATCCCATAATCAGAGGAATAAACGACTTTCCGTGCAACCCCATTTTATGCATGATCTTATCCATGATAAAAGCCGCACGAGCCATATAACCAGAATCCTCCATGATAGAAATACAGAAATACAGAATCAAAATATTCGGTAAGAAAACAATCACAGCTCCTACCCCACCGATAATTCCATCAATCAGCAGATCTTTAAATGGACCTTCCGACATATTATTGCGCAACAATTCACCAAGCTGCTCTACCATCCATTCAATCCCCATCATCGGATATTCGCCAATGACAAATGTACCTTCAAACATCAGATACATAAAAAGAAAGAAAATAGGGAATCCCCAGACACGATGAGTTACAATCGAATCCAGCACCTTTGTTGTCTGCGCCTGTTCCAGATGATTATCCGTGAACGTTTCTTTCAACGCACCACTGATAAATCCATATTTAGCATCAGTAATAGCCGATTCACAATCCTCATTCATTGTCTCCTGAACACGCTTCGACATCTTGTCGCGGACATGGAAAATTTCATCCGCATTCGGCAATGTGCGTACAATACGCTCAATGTCAGGATCATTCTCCAACAATTTAATGGAGAGGAAACGGGTAGAATATTTATGCCGGATAAACTCGTTCTTGGACACTTCACTTTTTACAGCCTCAATCGCTTTTTCTATATCAGGACCGTGATTTATATGAATATGCCGGAAGACACGCCCCGTCTTTTTATGTTCACGCACATAATCTTCCAGATGCTCTTCCTCATGGTTCTTACGGTCTTCCAAAGAGTCATGCCATTCAGTCAAGTCTTTGAGGACTTCCGGATTCATGTTTCCCTGTTTATCGAAGAAGTCTACTCCTTCATACAGATTGATAACTACATGAAACAACGTATCCAATCCACGATTTTTCTTACTGGCAGTAGGCAGCATCGGCACCCCGAACAACTTGCTCAACAGATGATAATCCAAGGTATTTCCACTGGCTTCCAACTCATCATAAATATTCAGAGCTACTACCATGCGGACATTCATATCTATCAATTGGGTAGTCAGATATAAGTTTCGCTCCAGATTAGAAGAATCGACGACATTAATAATCACGTCAGGAGTTTCATCGATAATATGACGGCGAACATAGATTTCTTCCGGCGTATAAGCAGATAAAGAATAAGTTCCCGGCAGATCGACAATACGGAAATGATAACCTTCGAAGTCAAAATAACCTTCTTTGGCATCCACGGTCACACCGCTGTAATTGCCTACATGCTCATGAGCACCGGACGCAAGATTAAACAAAGAAGTCTTGCCACTGTTCGGATTTCCGACCAAGGCAACATTGATGGTGCGACGTTTACCTAACGCCAATCGTTTCATATCTTCTTCTTTTACTGAAAGGTCTTCGGGTAATCCTTCATGATAAACAGTCTTTTCAGCCAGTTCTTTTGCCTCCTCCTCGCTGATTACTTCGATCATTTCAGCTTCCTGACGACGAAGAGATATTTCATAACCTAAGACTTTATATTTTATGGGATCTTTTAGGGGAGCGTTCAACAGCACTTCAACCGTTTTACCTTTAATGAAGCCCATCTCCACAATACGTTTACGAAAACCACCGTGCCCCAATACCTTTACAATAACACCTTTTTCTCCTGTTTTTAATTCGGACAAACGCATAACTCTCAAAATTTTCGGCAAAGATAATTCATAACTTCGGAGCACGCAAATTATTTAGAATGTTTTTAAATAGCAGCCATTTTCTTCCTCCAAAAGATTTAGGAAAAATAAAAAAACTTATTGATAAACTCGTATCTTTGCAGATATGATACAACAACGCGTTACAAAATATATAGAAAAAGAACATTTGTTCTCACTGGATGCCAAAGTCCTGATTGCATTGAGTGGCGGTGCCGACTCGGTGGCACTGCTATGTATTCTGCACACAGCAGGTTATCATTGCGAAGCCGCACACTGTAATTTCCACCTGCGAGGCGAAGAATCAGACCGGGATGAACTGTTTGTCCGCCAACTTTGCAAAAGAACCGGAATCCATTTGCATACAATTGATTTTAACACGACACAATACGCAAAGGAAAAACAGATTTCGATTGAAATGGCTGCACGGGAATTACGCTATGACTGGTTCGAGAAAACGAGAAAAGAATGCCAGGCAGATGTGATCGCCGTAGCACATCATCAGGATGATAGCGTAGAAACCATACTACTCAATCTGATTCGAGGTACAGGAATTACCGGTTTATTAGGGATCCGCCCCCGCAACGGAGCAATCGTGCGGCCTCTGCTTTGCGTCAACCGGGAAGACATCATTCATTATCTGGAGAGCATCGGACAAGATTATGTAACAGACAGTACCAATCTGGAAGACGAATATACCCGTAACAAAATCCGGCTCAATCTCCTTCCTCTTATGCAAGAAATCAATCCGTCAGTCAAAAAGAATCTGATAGACACGAGCAATTATCTGAATGATGTAGCTACCATATATAATAAATGCATAGAGGAAACCAAAAATAATATTGTAACGACAGAAGGTATCCGAATCAGTGATTTAGTAAAGGAACCGGCACCCGAAGCTATTCTATTCGAAATCTTGCATCCTCTAGGCTTCAATTCTGCACAAATCAAAGATATTGCCTTTTCGCTTCACAGCCAACCGGGCAAACAATTTTGCAGTAAAAAATGGAGAGTGATAAAAGACAGAGAATTCTTATTAATAGAAGCTATTGAATCGGGAAATGAAATTCTTCCTCCTTTTCAAATCATCAAAGAAGAAAAAGAATACACCCCTGATTTCCTAATTCCACGCGACAAAGGAATAGCCTGTTTTGATGCCGACAAACTGAATGGAGAAATTCATTACCGGAAATGGCAACCGGGAGACACTTTTATCCCTTTTGGAATGAAAGGAAAGAAAAAAATAAGCGATTATCTGACCGACCGCAAATTTTCTATCAGTCAAAAAGAACGCCAGTGGGTACTCTGCTGTGGTGAACACATTGCGTGGCTGATAGGCGAACGAACAGACAACCGCTTTCGTATTGATGAAACAACTAAGCGTGTCGTAATCTACAAAATAGTTTGAGGCAATTTCTGTTTCTTGAAGCAATCTGACAACAAAGCCGCAAAAGGAGTATCATACACCCGTGCTTTCTTAACGCAAGCTTTTACACAGGCACAACACTTGATACATTTAGCTTCATCTGTATGCAGTTCATCCCCTTTCGTTATAGCCCCTGCCGGACAACGGACCACACACAACCCGCAATGGGTACACAAATTCTCATCTTCCACCCAAGGAGCCCGGGGAAGCGGTGTCCCACTTTTACGTAACTTGATGACTTTCCTCAAAAAACGGAACAAAGGAAAAAATGGCTGACTCGGACGCTTGATAGCACGTACATCCACCGGATAAAGGGTATCCATGCTATCAGCTGTCTGTATTTTTTCCATGATTTTCTTCCCAAACTCCACCGCAAAGGCTAAATCCGTTTCATCAGGACGTCCCATTGCAATCGGATATTTGTCGGTACTATATGAATGTTCTCCAATAAAAGTTGCCCCGGCAATCACTTTCAATCCATGAGGAATAGCAAAAGCATCCAGTTCCATTAAAGCTTTTTCATAAGCACGGTTTCCATACACCACCACCAAAACGGTCGGAGTATCCACTCCCCGGATGTACTGCAAACGCTCCATTGCCAGAGGAGCGACATGCCCTCCATACACAGGCACTACAATAATGGCCAAAGCAGATGCAGGAATCACGATTTCATCTGCAATTTGCTGCGTTACATTAATAGGAAGGATATTTTTTATGCCCGTACCGTGAACAATCGCTTCCGCAACTTGTTTAGATGTGTGTGTAGGCGAAAAATAAATTAAATGAGCTTCATTTACTGTCATACTATTTTCTTTTATGTAGCAAAGATACACTTTTACGTGGAAAAAAATGTTTGATTGTTCATGAAACCAAAAAAAATTATTATCTTTGCCCCGTTGAAACATTCTACGATTCAACATATACATCCCTAATTCAGAATAAAAAACAAAACGTATGCTTGCATATCTGTAGCCATAAGCTGTAGTAATGCTGTCCGTAATTCAGCAAAAAAAGAAATATTAATAACTTACCATACTATATGTATAACATTATCCAATTAAACGACAAAAATCTGTCGGAACTTCAAGTTATTGCCAAAGAGTTAGGCATAAAAAAAGCAGACTCATACAAAAAAGAAGACCTTGTTTATAAGATACTCGATGAACAGGCTATTGTAGGAGCTACTAAGAAAGTTGCCGCAGATAAGCTCAAAGAAGAACGCAAAAATGAAGAACAAAAGAAAAAGCGTTCACGGGTAGCTCCTACCAAAAAAGAAGACAAGGTAGTTTCCACACCAAAGAGTGGAGAGGTTAATAAAACAAAAGAAGCCACTCCTGTAAAAGCGCCACAACCTTCCAAGAAAGAAGAAAGTACAAACAAAGAAAAAGAAGCTCCTGTTGTAGAAGCTAAAGCAGAAAACGCTACTACTGCTCCCAAGCGTAAAGTGGGACGTCCACGCAAGAGCGCTGACGCAGAAGAGAAAAAAGAAGTAGAAAATGTAACACCGGCTGCTCCCAAAGTGGTGGAAACTAAGCCTGTTGTTGCAGAGAAAACTACTGAAACAAAAGAAAAAGCTGCTCCAGCACAACAGCCGACTGCTGAAAAGAAAGCAAAAAGCAAACCGGCTGCAGAAACAAATAAACCAGCCGCAGAGCCAAACAAGCCTGCTGCAGAGAAAAAAGTTATAGATAAACCACAAAAGAAAGCCGCACCCGTTATCGACGAGGAAAGCAATATCTTATCCAGCGTTGACGATGATGATTTTATTCCAATCGAAGATCTGCCTTCTGAAAAAATAGAGCTTCCTACCGAACTCTTTGGCAAATTCGAGGCAACTAAAACAGAACCTGTGCAAACAGCACCTGAACAGCCATCTCATCCTCAACAGCAACAACAATCTCAACAGCAGCAAGCACAGCAGCAACGCCCGCGCATTGTCCGTCCACGCGACAATAACAACGGTAATAACAATGTGAACAATAATAGCAATAACGCTAATAACAACAATAATAATTTCCAGCGTAATAACAATAATCAGAATCAGGTTCAGAACCAGAACCAACAACGCTTACCGATGCCACGTGCCACTCAGCAAAACCATGCGAACGAGAATCTTCCGGCACAACAGCAACAACAGCAGGAGCGCAAGGTTATTGAACGCGAAAAGCCTTACGAATTCGATGATATTCTCAACGGAGTAGGCGTTCTGGAAATCATGCAGGATGGATACGGATTCCTCCGTTCTTCCGATTACAACTACCTTTCTTCTCCTGACGACATTTATGTATCACAATCTCAAATCAAACTCTTTGGTTTGAAAACCGGTGATGTAGTGGAAGGTGTTATCCGTCCACCCAAAGAAGGAGAAAAATATTTCCCGTTGGTAAAAGTGTCGAAAATTAACGGACGTGACGCAGCTTTCGTTCGCGACCGTGTTCCTTTCGAACATCTGACACCTCTCTTCCCGGATGAAAAGTTCAAACTTTGCAAAGGCGGTTATTCAGACTCCATGTCTGCACGCGTTGTTGACCTTTTCGCTCCTATCGGTAAAGGACAACGTGCCTTGATCGTTGCCCAGCCAAAGACAGGTAAGACTATCTTAATGAAAGATATCGCTAACGCTATTGCAGCCAATCACCCGGAAGTTTACATGATTATGCTGCTGATTGACGAACGTCCGGAAGAAGTAACCGATATGGCACGCAGCGTTAATGCAGAAGTTATCGCTTCTACTTTCGACGAACCGGCAGAACGTCACGTAAAAATTGCAGGTATCGTATTGGAAAAGGCAAAACGTTTGGTAGAATGTGGTCACGACGTAGTGATCTTCCTTGATTCTATCACCCGTCTGGCTCGTGCATACAATACAGTATCTCCTGCATCCGGAAAAGTTCTTTCTGGTGGTGTGGATGCAAATGCACTTCATAAACCAAAACGCTTCTTCGGTGCTGCCCGTAATATTGAAAACGGCGGTTCGTTGACCATCATCGCTACCGCATTGATCGATACCGGTTCTAAAATGGACGAAGTTATCTTCGAAGAATTTAAGGGTACAGGTAACATGGAGTTGCAGCTCGACCGCAACCTGTCCAACAAACGTATCTTCCCGGCAGTCAACATTACCGCATCCAGCACTCGTCGCGACGACCTGTTGCTTGATAAGACAACTCTTGACCGCATGTGGATATTACGTAAATATCTTGCAGACATGAATCCGATCGAAGCAATGGACTTCGTTAAAGACCGTTTGGAAAAGACCAGAGATAACGATGAATTCCTGATGAGCATGAACAGCTAATTAGCGGTAAACGATAAATAATGAACGGTGAACAAACTGCGTCCTGATAATTGCAGTTTGTTCACCGTTCTCTTTTTTAGCCACCCCGTTAATCAATAACCACTTGCCGTTCATCTTTCACAAGCCAACGTTCATCAGCAATAGTTCCCCCTAATAATCCATCACACATTACATTTTTGTACAAAATACTTTCACTTGCGTCCAAAAACACTACTTCACCCTTTTTTGCGTTTCCTTTTTTCCTACTTTTGTTTCAAAATCAACTATTACTTAATTCTAACCAGTAATGAAAACTATTTATCCATTCATGGGATTAGCCCTATGCGGCGTAGCAGCCCAAGCTCAAGAAAAGCCCAATTTCCTGATTATCCAGTGCGACCATTTGACACAACGCGTCGTCGGAGCTTACGGGCAAACACAAGGCTGCACCCTCCCTATTGACGAAGTCGCTTCACGAGGAGTAATCTTCTCCAATGCTTATGTAGGCTGCCCTCTCAGCCAACCTTCACGCGCAGCTTTATGGAGCGGCATGACACCTCATCAAACGAATGTACGTTCGAACTCCAGCGAACCTATCAACACACGTATTCCCGAAAATGTACCTACATTAGGAAGCCTTTTCTCTGAAAACGGTTACGAAGCCGTACACTTCGGAAAAACACACGACATGGGCTCCCTAAGAGGATTCAAACACAAAGAACCGGTAGCCAAACCATTCACTGATCCGGAGTTCCCGGTCAATAACGACAGCTTCCTGGACGTAGGAACCTGCGAAGACGCTGTTGCTTATTTAAGCAACCCTCCCAAAGAACCCTTCATCTGTATTGCCGATTTTCAGAACCCTCACAACATTTGCGGATTCGTAGGAGCAAATGAAGGAGTACATACCGACCGCCCCATCAGCGGAACTCTTCCTGAACTACCAGCCAACTTCGACGTGGAAGACTGGAACAATATCCCCAAACCGGTGCAATACATCTGTTGCAGCCATCGCCGCATGACCCAGGCCTCTCATTGGAATGAAGAGAATTACCGTCATTACATTGCCGCTTTCCAACACTATACTAAAATGGTGTCCAAGCAAGTAGACAGTGTATTAAAAGCTCTTTACTCCACTCCTGCCGGAAGAAACACCATCGTTGTTATCATGGCCGATCATGGCGACGGAATGGCTTCACACCGTATGGTGACCAAGCATATCAGTTTCTATGATGAAATGACAAACGTTCCGTTTATCTTTGCAGGTCCCGGCATCAAACAACAGAAAAAACCGGTAGATCAACTATTGACACAGCCTACGCTGGATCTTTTGCCTACTCTTTGTGATTTGGCAGGAATTTCCGTTCCGGTCGAAAAACAGGGAATCAGTCTCGCACCTACATTAAAAGGAGAGAAACAGAAAAAAACTCACCCTTATGTAGTTTCCGAATGGCACAGCGAATATGAATATGTCGTTACCCCCGGACGTATGGTACGCGGACCGAGATACAAATACACGCACTATCTGGAAGGCAACGGAGAAGAACTATATGATATGAAAAAAGATCCGGGAGAACGTAAGAATCTCGCCAAAGATCCGAAATACAGTAAAGTTCTGGCAGAACACCGTGCCATGCTTGATGATTACATCACCCGCACAAAAGATGACTACCGAAGCTTGAAAGTAGATGCTGATCCACGATGCAGAAACCATACTCCCGGCTACCCTAACCACGAAGGTCCTGGAGTTCGAGAAATACTCAAAAGAAAATAAATAATGCGAATCAGTAGTTGAAATCACTAGCTGATTCAGTTAGTTAAATTGTTATTATTCAATTAATTATCTCATTTATTTATTTCTTAATCTCCTTGAAAATCAGTATATTAGAAGAATAAAACCACTCATTATTCTAATTATGATTCCCAAGGAGAAAGAGCTAAAACTTATA
>OLGH01001565.1_pt1 | contig 21053 bp, 11 predicted proteins | sample 1604851 | NCBI WGS metagenome assembly OLGH01 (sample SAMEA3888894, study PRJEB22519) | human gut metagenome | biome: human gut; feature: human-associated habitat; material: faeces | place: Denmark | collected 2010 | reverse complement strand
GAATGGATATTGGGTTATCAATGGCCAGCAGATTCTCGACAGTAACCAAAAGCCGATTAAGGCCGAAGGTAAAACGGCTTCACTGATTACTAAAGTGGAAATGAACGATAACGGAACTGCCTCAATAACACTAGGCAACGGAGAAATTCTATCGGTCAGTACCTTTACGCTATTTAATGTAGAATTTAAAAATGCAGGTCAACCTGCCATTTCTCCTATTATTATAGAGGAAGGAACGAAAAGCCTTACCTTAAATTATAATATTATCGGGAAAAAGGCAGCACAAACACTGGTGCTCATCACACGTAGCGACGATGGAGTAGAAGTCAAGTTGAATAGCAGCAATAAAACACTGGCTGTTACCTTTACCGATGATTTTGAAGAGGGAGTAACCATGATTATGCTCTATGATACTGAAGATAATGTATTAATCAAGCCGGTACGCTTTACTCTACCAATCGTCGAAAACGGAGGCATTGCTACTGCAACAGACTTTAAAGCATTTATAGATGCGGTCACGAATGGAGGTAGTTTACGTAAATTCAAAGACACAGAAGGAAACGTAATCCTACTGAATGATATCGATATGAAAGATATTACACTGACGAGCGGTGTAGGAAGTAAAGTTACAAGTAATACTACCAGTGCTAATACAAAAGTAGTTTATACAATCGGCGAGCAAACCTTCAACGGGGTATTTGACGGTAAAGGACATTCAATTAACAACCTAACTTGTACGTATAATCTTGAAGACGGCAATATCGCCCACGGATTATTTAATTCACTCGGCAGTTCGGGAATTATCAGAAATTTAGTGGTTTCCGGTAATGCCACCATTACAGGTAAAGCTCCGCAAGGAGCTGCTATTGGCGGCTTAGTAGGCTATTGTGAGGGAAGCATACTGGCATGTACCAACCAAATAAATCTATCTTTTGAAGGAACAGACGCTGCTAATGTAGGTGTTCGAATGGGAGGTTTAGCAGGTGTATTATACGGAAATAAAATAGGCGACACAACACAAGCAAACGGTTGCAGCAACGAAGGTAACCTGACGTGCAGCAACATAGTCAACACTGCTTCCGGTGCCTATTCAGCTTTCAACCAAGGAGGTATTGCGGGATATATAGAAAATGATGAGGCTTATATCGGCTACGCAATTAACAAAGGAAATATCAGTGCACCTTCCGGGCGTGGTGGTGGAATTGCAGGAACTCTACAGGAAGGAATTATTGAAAACAGCACTAACGAAGGAGTCATTCAAGATGACGTGAATGGTGTTTTTGCTTCAACTTCCAAACGATATAATGTGAAACGCATCGGCGGACTTGCAGGAGGTATAAATACAGATAAATACCTCAAAAATTGTATTAACAACGGAAATGTCTATTCCCAAAACGGAAGTCGTGCAGGTGGATTTGTCGGACACAATGCCGGATTTGTTCAATCGTGTACAAACAATGGAATCATCTTGTCCGATGCAACTGCTGATGGAGCCAACAAACATGGTGCCGGATGGGCCTGTGGTTATAGTGGCACCAAAAACGGTACGAACTATATCACAGATTGTCATATCGGAGGTAAAGTTGGAGATTACAGTATTTACAAAAATAATCCGGAAGATACTCCGGGAGCAACTTACAGTAACGCTGTCCGTCACGGAGCTTTCTCCAAAGAAGCCAATAATTTCTCTAACCAGGATGAGGCATACTATGACTGGCAGGTGACCGAGGACCGTGAACTAGCATCAGGTATTGTGTACAAACACTACTCCTTTATCAATTTCAATCAAAATATCTATGCTATTGAAATTGACATGAACAACCCCAAAGTTACATTCGAGACAGTCATGGCAGACGAAATTTGCCCAAACCCGAATGGTAATAATAATTCAAATAATGGTAAAGTCCTCCGCGAAACCTTATCGGAGACTTGTACCAGACGAAGAGATGAAGGAAGAAACATTATTGTAGGTATAAATACCGGCTTCTTCAATTCACATGACGGCTTCCCCAGAGGAATGCATATTGAAGAAGGAGAACCGGTATTCATCAATAACCCGTATGTACGTTCTATCTTAACTAATCATGTCTGGGGATTCACCTTCTTTGACAACCGTACGGTTAGCTTCGAAAAAAGAGATTTCACAGGCAAACTGAAAGTTGGTACCAAGGAATATGAATATTATTCAGTCAATGATACTATTGTCCGTTTGAGTGGAAAACCATCATACGATGCAAACTTGTACACCTTCAGGTATGTAAAAGAGCCCCATCCCGGATTAACTAACCCGATAGGAACTAAAGCCCTATTTATCATCGGCAAGAACAACCAACCGCTAAAGGTTAACTCTGGTGATTTTGAAGCCACAATTACTAAAATCATTGACGGACGAGGCACTACAGTAGAAGCCCCATACGTAACAGATAAAAATGAATGGGTACTGCAAGTAACAGGAGACAAAGCTGACGAACTAGTTCAAAACCTAAAAACCGGTGATAAAGTACAAATCAGTGCCGAACTTAAAATAGGCAGTTCTACTAATCCAATCAAAGTACACAACTCCAGTATGTACCGCTATGTATATAATGGCGTATACTCTGCACCTCCTAAAAAAGAAGATGCAGAGACAATCAACCCGACCACCAATCTCGGTATGACACAGGATAAATCAAAGATTGTTATTTTCTGTGTAGACGGAAGGACAGATAGTGACAGAGGACTTGATTTCTACGAAGCTTACCGTGTTTGCAAAAAGTTGGGATTATATGATGTAATCCGTTTCGATGGGGGAGGCTCTACAGTAATGTGGACTTATGAGAATGGTATCGGAAAAGTAATCAATCACGTGTCGGATACGAAAGGTGAGAGAAGTTGTATGAACTATCTGCATGTCAGAGTACTCGAATAATGAATCAAACGAATGTTAATCACTGAATATATGAAAAAGTTTATAAGTATATCATTATTTATATCTGCCTGTTTTCTGGGAAGTTGCAGTTCTTACGACGACGAACGAATCTGGCAGGACCTCAACGAAATAGAAAAGACGATCGGAGATTATGAAGCTCAAGCCGAAACATTGACCAAGCAAATGACTTCACTGTCTAAAGTGATCGGGAGTTCGTTTATCACTTTAATCAGTCAGGATGCCGATGGCAACCACGTAATATCTTACAGTGACGGTGGTGGGGAAACCCACACCGTTACGATCGCTACTCAAGAAGATGCCATCAAACTTCCTATCATCACGGCCAAACAGGATACTGACAGTAAATTCTATTGGGCGCAGACGACTGATAAAGGGAAGACTTATACATTCATTCTCGACGGTGACGGAAAGAAATTTCCGATAGGCGGAACGATGCCTGACGTTAAAATAAACGAGAACGGTTATTGGAGTGTGAATGGCGCCAGCACCGGTGTATTAGCCAATGATTTAAGTAATCTGTTATTCAAATCGGCTTATATAGATGATAAAACAGGAGAAGCCGTATTTATTCTGGCAGACGGTCAGGAATTGCGTATGAGTTTACAAGAGGCACTCGGTATCCGGTTCAACAGTCCGGTTTACAATGCAGTAACAGACTATGCTACTCCGGTTAGTATTCCATATGAAATATATGGTACCCAATCGGAAAATGCATATGTAGACTTGTTTACTGCCTACAATATGGAAGTCAAAATAGATAAAGCCTCTTCCACCCTCATCGCTACCATGAAAGAAGGAGCGACTGAAGGAAATATTCTGTTGCTGGCAAGTGCAGGAAATAATACCGTATTGAAACCGATATACTTCACATACGGTACCGCAATTCTGGACGATCCACTATACCAAGGTCATGTAGGTCCTATCCAACTCAAAGGCACCCAAATGGACATAGAAATGCAGATATCTGCCAACATATTCTATCAGGTCAGTACAGAAAACGAGTGGATCACTTACAAAGGAACCCGTGCATTAATTACAACCACACATGCCTTCACCATTCTGGCTAATGAAACGGGTGACGAACGTTCCGGGAAAATAATATTCTCTAATTCGCTGTATAATATATCTTCAAGTATCGATGTGATACAAGAAGCTAAAGAAGTGGAAGCTAAAGGAGGAATCAGTACTGCTGCCGATCTAGTTAATTTTGCAAAAGCCGTAAATAACGGAACAAGTACCTCCCGCTGGCAGAATGACGCCGGAGAGATAGTATTGTTGAATGATATTGATATGTCATCCGTGACCAGTTGGACACCTATCGGTGATATAGATGCTTCCAACTATACTACGGCCGAACCCTATGTTTCCATACATCCGTTTACTGGAACTTTCAACGGACAAGGCCATGCTATCAAGAACCTGAATTGTAGTGCAGATATAACAAATGGTGGATTGGCGTATGGTTTATTCGGTTCGATAGAAAATGCGACAATCAAAAATTTAGTTTTAGGAGATGCCAGTACCACTATAACTTGGATGATGAGCGGAACAGCATCTAAATATACTGTCATAGCTCCTCTTGTCTGCTTCGCCAAAAAATCGGTAATAGAGGGCTGTACCAACTATTATAATATCGACTTCACAGCCGATAATAAATCCGGAGAATTTAACGCACTTTCCGGCCTGGTAGGTACAATTGCCAACACAACCATTGGAGGAGAATCCAAAGCACAAGGTTGTTCCAACAGAGGATTTGTCCGTACAGGACGCATCAGCAATACAGCTAATGGCGGTACAGGTATGCAGACAGCCGGAATCTGCGCCTTCATGGCTAAAGCAGAAGGAGGAAAATTGAATTACTGCACCAACTATGGCGATATCAGTTGTCCGAGCGGAAGAACGGGCGGAATTGTAGCAACACTAATGTATGGTAACATTTACAACTGTGACAACAGAGGAACCATTGAAGATGACAAAGTAGGGCAACATGAAGGCAAAGAAGCGAGTGTGACCTACAATTACAAACGTATGGGTGGAATTGTAGGAGGTACAGACGACCTGAAAACCAAACCGGAATATACAGTAGAGTCCTGCACGAATTACGGAAATGTCATGACTCACCTAAGTGTCCGCACAGGAGGCATCATCGGTCACTCTAACATACAGATTATCGGTTGCGTAAACAAAGGTGCTGTTTTGGGAGATGTATTCACCGAAGGAAATGGGACCAACAGACATGGTCCGGGCTGGTTATGTGGTTATTCTGGTGCTTCCACTGCAACCTGGACCAATTGCAAGGCTTGTGTATGTGGAGGCTATGTCGGTGATTACAGCAAGTATAAGGACGATCCTACTTCTGCACCAGATGCCACTAACCAGAATGCATTTTGTCATGCAAACCAAAATTTCGATCCTAGTATTAATTTCTAAAAGACACAAGATATGAAAAGAATATATTTTGTCTGTTCGGTGCTTTTTTCCCTCCTGCTCACCAGTTGTGGGGATTATGATGACTCTTCGATTCAGAATAAGCTCAATGATTTCAAAGAGCGAATAGCCGCCCTTCAAACCAAAGCGGATAAACTCAATGAAGATATCTCAAAACTGGGATATTTGACGGAAGGAAATGTAATTACCTCTGTTTCCCGAAACTCGGACGGGCAATATGTTATTACCTATAAAGACAACAATAATGAAGAAAAAGCAGTTGTTGTAGCAACCCAGGAAGATGTAATAGAAGCCCCTATACTCGGTGTACGCCTCAACGATGACGACCAGTTGTATTACTGGACCACCACTATTGGCAATGAGACAAACTGGCTCACAGATGATACCGAAAAAAAAGTACCCGTCTGTGGCTATACCCCCGAAATGGGGGTAAACGCCGACGGTTACTGGACAGTCAATGGTGAGATACTCAAGGATAACAAGGGGACTCCTATTACAGCTACAACCGACGAGACGGCCATTTTTAAAAATATTACCAAGACTGATGAGGGATATCTCAAAATCACATTGGGTAATGGGGAAACACTCACACTGGAAGTGTTCAGTTCTCTGAATCTCAGGTTAAAAGCAAATGCTGTTACAAAAATAACCGATCTTTCCAGTCCCCTAAAAATTGAATATGAAGTAACGGGAGCATCTGCAGAAGAAGCATTAGTCACTATTGCCCAAGCGGTGAACGTAAAAGCAACAATCGACAAAGAGACTCATACCCTTACTGTAATATTCGAAAACAATTTTGATGAAGGTCATGTGATCATCACAGCTTACGATCTTCAGCATCTTGTACTTCGTCCTCTTTTATTCAAAAAAAATTAATCCTTAAAATGATATGAATATGAAAAAAAGAATCTTATTCACCGGACTTCTTCTGTTGCTGACTCTAGGCACTTTTGCAGTCACTCCTGTCGCTCCGGACAAGACACATGCGCAAAAGATAGTAGAAGCCATTCACAATCCGAAAACAGACTATGTAGTGATAGTATCCCACCGGGGAGACTGGCGGGATTATCCGGAGAACTCCATCCCTGCCATCGAATCGATTATCCGCATGGGAGTTGATGTCATGGAACTAGACCTGAAACTAACAGCAGACAGTGTACTTGTCCTTTGTCACGACGGTACTATCGACCGGACTACCACAGGAAAAGGCAGAGTCAGCGACGTAACTTACGACTATATCAAAAGCTGTTTCCTGAAAACAGGTCATAACTGCCCCACTAAATACAAGATGCCGACCTTAAAAGAAGCATTGGCCGTCTGCAAAGACCGTATAGTGGTTAACATAGACCAAGGGTACCAATATTATGATTTGGTAATGGCTATCACAGAAGAATTGGGAGTCACAGAACAAATCTTGATTAAAGGTAAAAAGTCGGTTGATTTTGTAGATGCACAAGCTAAGAAGTATAAACACGCCATGATGTACATGCCCATTATTGATATCAACAAACCAAGCGGACAAGATTTGTTCCGTCAATATATGGACAAGAAAATCATTCCTCTAGCATATGAAGTATGCTGGCAGCAAGAAACTTCGGAAGTAAAAAAATGCATGAAGGATATACTTGCACAAGGTTCTAAAATCTGGGTAAATACTCTTTGGGCCTCACTCTGCGGAGGTGAAGAAGCAGGTATGTACGATGACTATGCTTTTGAACATGGGGCAGAAGTTTACCAAAAGGTATTAGATCTCGGCACATCCATCATACAAACCGACCGACCGGAGTTATTAATCAGCTACCTGAAGAAAATCGGACGGCACAATTAATCCCCGAAAGTAATTATTCTATTTACCAGATAAGAAAACATGAGAAATTTCAGATTGCTCCTTTTGGCTTCGCTTTTGGCACCGACTATCCTATGGGGACAAAGTATAAAAGACATCCGCTATGTAGATGCCTCCCAACTGACCCTTGTAGGAAAAGCCTTGCCTACCCCACATCTATATCACCGTATAGATACGGTAGCTTTCAAGGGATTTTCAAAATCAGAAAACCAGCAAGCCAGATGTTCAGCAGGATTAGCGGTTGTTTTCAGGACCAACTCACCCCAGATTGACCTGCTTCCCTCGTATAAATGGGAATACAGGAAAGATAATGTAACAGGAATAGCAGCTGCCGGCTTCGACCTCTATATCAGACAGAATAATGAATGGATATATGCCAATTCGCTAGCTCCTGCTAAACGGAACGAAGCATTCACACTGATGTATGGTATGGAGCCAAAGGAAAAAGAATGTCTGCTTTACCTGCCGATGTACAGCGAACTCGAATCTCTGAAGATAGGCATTCAGCCGGGATCTTCAATCGAAACGATCCCGAATCCTTTTGGGCAAAAAGTCGTATTCTTCGGTTCCAGTTTTACGCAAGGTATTGGAGCAAGTCGTCCGGGGATGAGTTATCCGCTGCAAATAGAGCGTAATACAAACTTACATGTCTGCAATTTAGGATTCAGTGGCAATGCCAAACTTCAGTCTTATTTTGCGGAAGTGATAGCAGCCACCGAAGCCGATGCTTTTGTATTTGATGTGTTTTCCAACCCCGACGCAATGCAAATCAAGGAACGTTTACAAGCATTTGTAGATATCATTGTAGCCAAACACCCTAAGACTCCTCTGATATTCGTACAAACTATTCAACGGGGCAATGAAGCATTTAACACCTTGATTCGAGCCAGGGAGAGTGACAAACTGGAAATAGTAGAAACTCTTATGAAAGAGATCATCCGGAAATATCCGAATATCTACCTGATAGGCAATCCGTTGCCATCTCCCGAAAACAGGGATACCTGTACCGACGGAACCCATCCGTCTGACCTCGGCTACTACTTTTGGGCTAAGAATTTAGAGAAAAAAATAATCGAAATACTAAATAAAAACAAGTGCTTATGAATATGAGATCAGATTAAAAATACAAATCTATCCCAAATAGAATATCTTATTCAGAAATAATCAACATAATATACTCATTGATAAAGAAAAAAAATGCATTTTTGTACTTTAAACAAATACGCTATGAAGATAACTAATGACATATTAAAAGATTATTTCTATGATAAGTGTTCTCACGAGGAAGAAATAGAAATCCAAAAGTGGTTGACAGAAAATGACAATAGCCTAGTGGACCAGAGTTTCCGTGAGATTATCTCTGAAATTCAAATGGAGAATCATGAGTTATCTCAAAAAGCTTTTGAGAAATTTCAAAAAGCAACTCAACCCCAACAGGTCCGCACACCACGCCCGGGACTTCAGCGTTCAATCCGCTGGATGCAGCGTGTGGCAGCCGTCCTTTTTATACCACTCTTATTTTTAGCCGGATATTTACTTCTTGACAAGAAGGCAAATACACACTGGAATGATATCACCGTACCACACGGTATGCATCAGACACTCACTCTTTCGGATGGAACGAAGCTCCACGTCAATTCAGGCACGCGGGTTATTTATCCTTCCGACTTCACAGAAGATAAAAGAGAAATCTTTGTCAGTGGAGAACTCTTTGCCGATGTGGCAAAGGATCCGGACAAGCCTTTTATCATTTCTGCTGGTGACGTCCATGTGCAGGTGCTGGGTACAAAGTTCAATCTCCGTGCCTACGAGAATATCGAGACAGTAGAAGTCGCGCTCGTAGAAGGTTCGGTACTGTTCAAAACTCCAACTCATCCTAATGAGATTTTGAAGAAAGGAGAAATGATTCAGTATAACCGAACTTCACAGAAGATTGTCCGCGATACATTCCTTGCCAATCTGTACAAGTGTCCGGCCAAAAACGAAGGATTCTATTTCAGTAATCTTCCCCTTAATGATATTGTGAAGGAACTGGAATATTATTTCGATACCAGAATCATCATATTAGATCAAAAGCTAGGTGACAGCACTTACATTGCTTACTTCACTAACGGGGAAACTCTCGATGAGATTTTATCCAATCTCAATACAGACGGACAAATGTCCATAACCCGGAGTCAGGGAGTAATCTTGATTACTTCTGCAGCTCCATAAAATTAGCAGTAGTATAACCTGATATGAAGCAAACTAATATTTATAAAAAATATATATCAACGATCTGGTTTGCTTGTGTGATGATATTTTTCTCTCAACCCATTCTAGCACAAGACATAACCTTACAATTAAAGAATGTTACTGTAAAAGAAGCAATAGAAGCTTTACATAAGACCAAAAATTATTCTGTTGTGATCAAATCCGCAGAGATCAACATGAGTAAAAAAGTGTCAGTCAATGCCACTAATGCGCCTATTAAGGCCGTTTTGGATCAGATTTTTGTGGGACAGAATGTTAGCTACGCCATCAACGGGCATAGTATCATTATCAGTAAAAAGTCAGATACCAGTCAGCAAAAGCCCGGTGAGAAAAAGAAACAGACGATTACCGGTATTGTTTATGACGAAGAAGGTAATCCTGTTATAGGCGCTTCAGTGATGAACAAAGAAACCGCACAAGGAGCAATTACCGATCTGGATGGAAAGTTTTCTTTAGAAGCTTTCATACCCTCAACAATCGAAATTTCGTACGTAGGTTATGAAATGGCAACAGTCAATGTAAAAGACAATCAGACCAAGACCATCCGCCTGATTCCTTCCAGCCTGATGATTGACGAGGTAGTCGTAGTAGGCTACGGTAGTCAACGCAGAAGTAACCTGACAGGTGCCGTTTCCACCATCTCTAGTAAAGACCTGAACAACCGCCCGGTAGTGTCTGCTGCCAATGCATTGCAGGGAGCCGATCCATCTGTAAATCTTACTTTTGGTACAGGTTCGCCCGAGTCAGGGTATTCATTAAACATTCGTGGAGGTATCTCTGTCAACGGTGGCACGCCGTTAGTATTGTGTGATGGCGTAGAAGTACCGCTAAATCAAGTCAATGCAAATGATATCGAATCGATTTCTGTATTGAAAGATGCATCTTCGTGTGCCATTTATGGAGCAAAAGCATCGGCTGGTGTGGTACTTATTACCACTAAATCGGGAAGTGCCGCAACAAAAGGAAAAGCCAAAATTTCCTATAACGGTCGTTTCGGATGGACACAGAATACGACTTCCACTGATTTTATCCGTACCGGGTATGATTATGTAACTTTCGCCAACAAGTTCTACCATGCATACAATGGTGTGAATATGTATTTGTATGAAGATGAAGAACTCCAGAAGCTCTACGACCGCAGGAATGATATGACTGAGAATCCTGAACGCCCCTGGGTAGAAATCGGAGAAGACGGGAAGTACTATTATTATGGAAATACAGATTGGTATGGACACTTCTACAATCGCACCCGCCCACAGATGGAACATAACATTTCCATCACCGGAGGTGGCGAGAAGGTGAATTATTATATCAGTGGACGCTACTATCAGCAGTATGGTATGTTCAACATTGATAAAGACCTCTATAAAGATTACTCATTCCGTGCCAAGATGGATGCCCAACTGAATAAATGGATAAAATGGTCGACAAATATCGGATTGGACAACAACAATTACAGATATAACGGAACTTCCAATTATGCAATGACCATTGCTCGTCTGGAATCGAATATCAGTCCGTCATTCGTGCCTTTCAATCCTGACGGAACAATTGTGCAATATACAAACCAACTTTATGCCAACTCCCCTCTCGGAGCCGGCGACGGTGGCTATCTGACATCTCAAAGAGGGCATAACACCAAATCCAGAACACTCTTGTCTGTAGTCAACCAGATTGATATTACTTTACTGGAAGGATTGACTTTGACTGCCAATTACAGTTATCAGCAAAGAAAACAGCTGTATCGCTATCGCAACAACTCATTTGAATATTCACGTAGTCAGGGAGTGACACAGACATTCACTTCCGGAAGTATCTTTAACAACTATGAAGAAGACGAATCTTTCCCCGTCACTCATATGCTGAATTACTATGCTACTTTTGAACATTCATGGGCAAAGAAACATAATCTTAAAGTGGTGGCAGGTAGTCAGTATGAGACTTACCGTAATGTCAACAAAGATACTTCCATGACCAACTTGTCCAATGATAACCTCGACTCCTTTTCGGCAGTAACACCCGAAAGTGTGCTTACCGTATCACAAGATATCAGTGCCTATAAGACTCTTGGTTTCTTTGGGCGTATCAACTATGACTACATGGGCAAATACTTGCTTGAGGTATCCTGCCGTGCTGATGGTTCTTCCCGATTTGCAGAAGGAGACAGATGGGGAATATTCCCCTCGGTATCAGCAGGGTGGAGAATTTCTGAAGAAAACTTCTTCAAACCTGTAAGTGACTGGTGGAGCAGTTTAAAATTACGTGCTTCTGTCGGCAGTCTGGGTAACCAACAAGTAGATTATTACGCTTATCTGCAAACAATCACTTCCGATAACCAATTCAGTTATACCTTTGATGGAGAAGGAAAAGCATACTATGCGAAAATTTCCAATCCAATCTCTTCCGGGCTGACCTGGGAAACTGTTACAACATACAATGTCGGATTGGATATGTCATTCCTTAGAAACCGTCTAAGTATGAGTGCCGACTATTACGTCCGTAAAACAACGGATATGCTGACCACCTCATTGACTTTACCGGATGTATACGGTGCTTCTACCCCAAAAGCCAATTGTGCTGACTTACGGACAAACGGATGGGAATTATCTGTTTCATGGAACGATTCGTTCAAAGTAGCCAACAAGCCTTTCCGATATGGGATACAAGCTACCTTGGGAGATTACCAGCGCACAATCACCAAATACAACAACCCGGACAAACTGATTTCCGACCACTATGTAGGAAAGAAAATGGGAGAAATCTGGGGATACCATGTAGACGGATTGTTTAAAACAGACAAAGAAGCTGCGGAATATCAGGCAAAGATTAATGACAAAGCCGTGAACGGACGTGTTTACAGTAGTAAAGTAGACGGTTATCTACGTGCCGGTGATGTACGCTTTGCCGACTTGAATGGAGACAACGTGATCGGAGCAGGAGCAGGAACCGTAGATGACCCGGGCGACAAACGGATCATCGGAAATACGACTCCAAGATACAACTATTCTTTCCGCCTGGATGCAAGCTGGAATGGTTTTGACGTATCTGCTTTCTTTCAAGGGATCGGTAAAAGAGACTGGTATCCGTCCTCCAGTTCCAGTTCACAAGGAGCGAATTCTTTCTGGGGCCCCTACTCTTTCCCTTCTACCTCATTTATAGAAAAGTCATTCCCGGAAGACTGTTGGACAGAAGATAACAGAAATGCCTTCTTCCCACGCATCAGAGGTTATCAATCCTACTCCGGAGGTTCACTCGGAACAGTCAATGACCGATATATACAGAACATTGCTTATCTGCGTTTCAAGAACCTCTCTATCGGATATACCCTGCCCATCAACAAGCGTTTTTTCGAAAAAGTCCGTGTTTATGTTTCAGGAGAGAATCTATACTATTGGTCGCCTCTGAAGAAGCATAATAAAACCATTGATCCGGAATTGGCTATCTCTAGTAGCACTTACTCATCCAACACAGGTTCGGGATATGCTTATCCACGTGTTTATACTGTTGGAGTAGATATTACTTTTTAATTAATGATTAATCAGATATAGTATGAAAGCTATCAACAAAATAATTATCCTGGGAATGGTGACAACCCTGTTCAGTAGTTGCGACCTGACACTCCTACCGGAAAATGCAGTGACACCGGAGAATTACTTTCAAAATAAATCCGACCTGGAGTTATGGACCAATCAATTTTATACTTTGCTGGATGAACCGGACGCTTCAGCCGGTACAAATGCAGACGATATGATTGACAAAGGCATGGGACAGGTGATTGAAGGTACCCGTTCGGCTGCTAGCGAAACCGGATGGTCATGGAGCAAACTCCGTCACATCAATTATTTTCTGCAACATTCCTCCAATTGTGATGATGAAACCGCCCGCAATCAATATAATGGAGTGGCCCAATTCTTCAGAGCTTATTTCTATTTCGTAAAGGTACGCCGTTATGGAGATGTACCCTGGTACGATCAAGTGCTGGGTTCGGAAGATCAGGAATTATTAGTCAAAGCCAGGGATTCCCGCGAGTTTGTGATGGATCAAGTACTCAAAGATTTCCAAGATGCCGCTACCAGTTTGCCGACCAAAAGCACAGAAACTCGGAACACAAGAGTCACTAAATGGGCGGCATTAGCATTTGCCAGTCAAGCTGCACTTTATGAAGGGACTTATCGGAAATACCATGGACTGGATAATTATGAGAAATACCTGGAAATTGCAGCAAGCACTGCCCGGCAGTTTATTGACGAAAGCGGCTTCAGCCTGTATAAAGAAGGAACGGAACCTTACAGAGATATGTTCTGTGCCGACAACGCCAAAACCACAGAAGTCGTACTGGCAAGAGCTTATAACTTCGAAGGTTTGCAATTATCACACTCCGTACAATTCAGCATCGCTAACCTGCAAATGGGATTTACCCGCCGGTTTATGAATCACTACCTGATGGCGGACGGAACACGTTTCACTGATAAACAAGGATATGAAACAATGTTTTACACAGACGAGGTGAAAAACCGCGATCCACGCCTGCAACAAACCGTACTTTGTCCGAACTATATCCAAAAAGGAGAAACAACCGTGACCGCCAATGACTTAACTGCTTATTGCGGCTACAGACCTATCAAATTTGTAGGTACCAAAGATCATGACGGAGCCGCTAAAAGTACCTCCGATTGGCCTTTGATGCGAGCAGCGGAAGTCTACCTGAATTATGCCGAAGCCAAAGCCGAACTGGGAACACTCAAACAAGAAGACCTGGATATCTCTATCAATAAAATTCGAGAACGGGCTAAAATGCCGGATCTGAATCTTACGGATGCCAACAGTAACCCTGATCCTTATCTGGCAGCTTGCTATCCGAATGTTGAGCAGGGAACGAATAAGGGCGTCATTCTCGAAATCCGTCGCGAACGTACAATTGAACTAGTAATGGAAGGGTTGAGACAATGGGATTTATTCCGTTGGAAAGAAGGTAAACAAATGTTCAATCATTACGTACCTTACTACGGTATTTATGTTCCCGGAGTAGGAACATACGATATGGATGGTGACGGGAAGCCTGATCTGGAAATCTACGAAACCACAGCGACCTCCCAATGTGATAATAAAAAGAAACTGGATAAGGATATCTATCTCTCCAACGGAACATCCGGTTATATTATCGGATTCCCCAAAGTTACTTATGGCAAAGACTGGAAAGAGGAAAGAGACTACTTATGGCCTATCCCTGCTGACCAGCGCGTACTTACACAAGGCATTCTAACCCAAAATCCGGGTTGGGAAGATGGACTAAGCTACTAACTAACTCTTTATTTATTTCTTCATCAGAAGGTGTATCGGAAGATAATCGATACACCTTCCCATTACTATCGCCTTTCACTAGGCTATCAAATCCTACCACCATGTTAAAACAACTTATCAAATTTTATCACATCAGCACTCCTGCGACTCCTCTTAAAAAAGACAAGAAAAAACTTAAAAGATTGCAGTGGGCTACCTTTCTTTCCGCCACAGCCGGATATGGTATTTATTATGTCTGTCGGCTAAGCCTGAATGTAGTAAAGAAACCGATTGTTGAAGAAGGAATCTTTTCAGAAACAGAGCTCGGTATTATCGGAGCAGTGTTATTTTTCACCTATGCTATCGGAAAATTCACTAACGGATTTCTGGCAGACCGCAGCAATATCAGGCGTTTCATGTCCACCGGACTGCTAATTACAGCCCTGGCAAACTTATGCCTAGGATTCACCCACTCTTTCATTCTATTCGCCATATTATGGGGAATCAGCGGATGGTTTCAGTCAATGGGGGCTGCTTCTTGCGTAGTCGGATTATCCCGTTGGTTTGAAAATAAGAAACGGGGATCGTTCTATGGCTTCTGGTCGGCAAGCCACAACATCGGGGAAGCAATGACTTTCATTATTGTCGCCTCCATTGTCAGTGCTTTAGGATGGAGATACGGTTTCATTGGAGCCGGAAGTATCGGAATAATCGGGGCATTAATCGTCTGGAGATTCTTTCATGATTCTCCGGAAAGTGAAGGGCTGCCTGCCGTCAATCATCCACAAATGCAAAGTGAAACAGGTGATGCTGCCGATTTCAACAAGGCACAACGGCAAGCTCTAATGATGCCCGCAATTTGGATACTTGCCATTTCGAGTGCATTGATGTACGTCAGCCGCTATGCCGTAAACAGCTGGGGAGTCTTCTATCTGGAAACCCAGAAAGGATATTCTACACTGGACGCCAGTTTTATCATTTCTATCGGTTCGGTTTGTGGAATTATCGGTACAATGTTTTCCGGTGTCATCTCCGACAAGTTTTTCAGTGGGCGCAGAAATGCTCCTGCACTCATCTTCGGTCTGATGAATGTAATGGCACTTTGTCTGTTTCTATTAGTTCCGGGTGTCCACTTTTGGGTAGACGCGTTATCCATGGTACTGTTCGGTACTGCGATCGGAGTACTCCTCTGTTTCTTGGGCGGATTGATGGCAGTTGACATTGCTCCCCGGAACGCTTCAGGTGCAGCATTAGGAATCGTAGGTATTGCCAGTTACATCGGGGCAGGTATACAGGATATTATGAGCGGTATTCTCATAGGAGGGCATAAAAGCATTGTCGATGGCAAAGAAATCTATGACTTTTCTTATATCAATATTTTTTGGATCGGAGCCGCATTACTCTCCGTCTTTTTTGCTTTATTGGTATGGAATGTGAAATCAAAGGATTAACAGAACTGTCAGTATCATAAAAAACGTGAGTTCTTTTCGTCCTCATATGAATTTATTTCGTATTTTTGCGTGGACATCCCCTTTTTTGATGTTCAGGAAGATAATTTGTTGTTAAAGCAAAGCGAAGATTGATATATGAGTGACGAAATCAACGAGATAACGGAAGGACATTCAGACTACAAACCGGCGGACACGCGGGACGAAAACGTAAAGCATCAGTTAACAGGCATGTACCAGAATTGGTTTCTGGACTATGCTTCATACGTTATACTGGAACGTGCCGTGCCTCATATCAATGACGGTTTGAAGCCTGTGCAACGACGTATTTTACATTCAATGAAACGTCTGGACGACGGACGGTATAATAAAGTGGCTAACATTGTGGGACACACCATGCAGTTCCACCCTCACGGTGATGCTTCTATCGGGGATGCCCTGGTACAGTTGGGACAGAAAGACCTGTTGATCGATTGTCAGGGTAACTGGGGTAATATCCTCACCGGAGACGGCGCAGCTGCTCCCCGTTATATCGAAGCACGCTTGTCCAAGTTTGCGCTGGATGTTGTCTTCAATCCCAAAACCACCGAATGGAAACTTTCTTATGACGGACGAAACAAGGAACCGGTCACTCTTCCTGTGAAATTCCCGTTATTATTAGCACAGGGAGTGGAAGGTATCGCCGTGGGACTTTCTTCAAAAATTTTACCACACAATTTCAACGAACTTTGTGATGCCTCTATCAGCTATTTACGCGGAGAGGAATTCCAACTATATCCTGATTTCCAGACAGGAGGCTCTATCGATGTAGCCAAATACAACGACGGAGAGCGTGGCGGAGCCGTGAAAGTACGTGCCAAGATCAACAAGATTGATAATAAAACGCTTGCTATCACAGAAATTCCATACGGAAAGACGACTTCGACAGTGATCGACTCTATCCTGAAAGCTGTTGATAAAGGAAAGATCAAAATTCGTAAGGTAGACGACAATACGGCTGCCAACGTAGAAATATTAGTGCACCTCGCACCCGGCACCTCATCAGATAAAACGATTGATGCTCTGTACGCTTTCACTGACTGTGAAGTAAGTATCTCGCCCAACTGCTGTATTATCGATGACAGTAAGCCACATTTCCTCACTGTGAGCAAAGTCCTGAAAAAGTCGGCAGACAATACGATGGATTTGCTGAAGCAGGAGCTGGAAATCAAGAAAGGAGAAATACTGGAATCCCTGCATTTCTCTTCTCTCGAAAAGATATTTATCGAAGAACGCATCTATAAGGATAAAGAGTTCGAGCAATCCAAAGACATGGATGCAGCCTGTGCACATATCGACGAACGTCTGACACCTTACTATCCGACATTTATCCGTGAAGTTACGAAAGAAGATATTCTCAAGTTGATGGAAATCAAAATGGGGCGTATCCTGAAATTCAACTCAGACAAAGCAGATGAACTGATCGCCAAGATGAAAGAGGAAATTGCCGAGATTGATAACCACCTGGCTCACATCGTGGATTATACCGTCAACTGGTATCAGATGCTGAAGAACAAATACGGCAAGAATTTCCCGCGCCACACGGAATTGCGAAACTTCGACACCATCGAAGCAGCCAAAGTAGTAGAAGCAAACGAGAAACTCTATATCAACCGTGAAGAAGGATTTATCGGAACGACCTTGAAGAAAGATGAGTTCGTAGCCTGCTGTTCGGATATCGACGATGTCATTATCTTCTTCCGTGATGGTAAATATATCGTCACCCCCGTTGCCGATAAGAAATTTGTCGGTAAGAACGTTCTTTATGTCAATGTATTCAAGAAGAACGATAAACGTACAATCTACAACGTAGCCTACCGCGACGGAAAAGAAGGAACGACCTACGTAAAACGTTTCGCCGTAACTTCCGTGGTCCGCGACCGCGAATATGATGTGACACTGGGAACTCCCGATTCACGAATTACCTATTTCAGTGCCAACCCGAACGGAGAAGCCGAAATTATCAAAGTGACATTGAAGCCGAACCCGCGTGTACGCCGCATCATCTTCGAGCATGACTTCAGCGAAGTCAGTATCAAGGGACGCCAGGCACGGGGGATAATTCTCACCCGCTTGCCGGTACACAAAATATCCTTGAAACAGAAAGGCGGCTCTACTCTCGGTGGACGTAAAGTCTGGTTCGACCGTGACATACTTCGCCTCAACTATGATGGACGCGGCGAATACCTGGGAGAATTCCAAAGTGACGACTCCATACTGGTTGTACTGAACAATGGTGATTTCTACACCACCAACTTCGATTTGAGCAATCACTACGAAGACAATGTGAGCATCGTTGAGAAATTCGATCCCCATAAGGTATGGACCGCTGCACTTTATGATGCCGATCAACAGAATTACCCGTACCTGAAACGTTTCTGCTTCGAGGCCTCCAACCGCAAACAGAACTATCTGGGAGAGAATAAGAATAACCGTCTCATCTTGCTGACCGATGAGTACTATCCGCGTCTGGAAGTTATATTTGGCGGACACGACAGCTTCCGTGATCCGTTGGATATCGATGCAGATGAATTCATAGCTGTCAAAGGGTTCAAAGCCAAAGGAAAACGCATCACGACCTATACCGTGGATACGATCAACGAACTTGAACCGACCCGCTTCCCCGAACCTGAACAAGAGCAGCAGGAAAGCCCGGAAGAGGAACCGGAAAATCTGGACCCGGACAGTGATAAGAGCGAAGGCGATATTATTGATGAGATCACCGGGCAGATGAAATTATTCTGATGAAGAAAAAACTAATATATCTGGGGCTGACAGGATGCATCCTGTTCGCCCTTTGCACCAGATTACAAGCGCAGATTGACAGTCTGCAAACCCATCGGTATGTAACACGTGCCACCATGTACGGTGTAGGATTTACCAACGTATTCGACACCTATCTTTCACCGCAGGAATACAAAGGAATTGACTTCCGTATTTCCCGCGAGACGATTCGGATGACTAAGTTATTCGATGGAAATGTGTCTGTGCAGAATTTCTTTCAGGCAGACATCGGTTATACCCATAACCGTGCCGATAACAATAACACCTTCTCCGGATTAGTCAACTGGAATTACGGATTACACTACCAGTTTCGACTGACGGAGAATTTCAAATTATTAGCCGGAGGATTGATAGATGCCAACGGAGGCTTTGTCTATAATCTCCGGAACACCAACAATCCGGCATCCGCACGGGCATACGTCAATTTGGATGCTTCCGGAATGGCTATCTGGCATTTGAAAATCAAACGGTACCCGATGGTATTACGCTATCAAGTCAATCTACCGGTGATGGGAGTAATGTTCTCACCGCACTACGGACAATCTTACTACGAGATATTCTCTCTGGGAAATTCGAGTGGAGTGATAAAGTTCACCTCCCTGCACAACCAGCCTTCACTGCGGCAGATGCTCTCGGTCGACTTACCGATAGGATATACAAAAATGCGATTCAGCTATCTGGCTGATTTGCAACAATCCAATGTAAACAATATCAAGACACATACCTACTCGCACGTATTCATGGTAGGATTTGTGAAAGACCTATACCGTATCCGAAACAAAAAAGGAACAGCTTTGCCTTCATCGGTCAGAGCCTACTAAGAGAACAAAATTTAATGTTGAAACTTCAAGTGAGATCAATTAAGAATGAGAAATAAGATTAGACAAATGCTTTGGCTGCTCTGCTGTCTTCCGGTATTGACCGGTTGCATCGGAGAAGAAGACTACGCCAATGATCCTGTAGGAAACTTCGAACAACTATGGAAGATCATCGACGAACAGTATTGTTTTCTGGAAGCAAAAGGTATTGACTGGGATGCCGTTCACGACAAATATAGCCCACTGATTATTCCGACAATGTCTAATGACGACCTGTTCGACATCCTAAGCCAGATGCTATACATTTTAAAAGACGGACATGTCAATCTATCCTCTGCCAAACGTACTTCTTTCTACGATGAATGGTATCAGGGTTACGACTGGAACTACCGGGAAGATATTCTCTATCAAACTTATCTGGGCAGTGCCAGCACAGGATACTATACATCCGCCGGTTTAAAGTATAAAATATTCGATAATAATATAGGATATATTCGTTATGAAAGTTTCAGTTCCGGAGTGGGCGATGGCAACTTGGATGAAGTTCTCCTCTACCTGGCCACCTGCAACGGATTAATCATCGATGTACGTGATAACGGAGGCGGAAACCTGACCAACTCCACCCGCATTGCCGCCCGGTTTACCAACGAGAAAACACTTACCGGATATATACAGCACAAAACCGGACCAGGACATAATGATTTCTCCAAGATGGAGCCGATCTATCTGGAACCATCCAACAGCATCCGGTGGCAGAAGAAAGTAATCATTCTGACCAATCGTCGTTGTTATAGTGCCACCAATGATTTTGTGAATGCGATGCGCAGCTTAAACAAGGACAACGAAGAGAAAAGAATCATCCAGTTAGGTGACTGGACCGGAGGTGGTTCGGGACTTCCCTTCTCATCGGAATTACCTAATGGATGGAGCGTCCGTTTCTCCGCCAGTCCGCATTTCGACAAAAACAAGCAACCCTTGGAAGAAGGTATTGAGCCGGACATTGCCATCAATATGTCTGAATCAGATCAACTTAAGCACAAAGACACTCTGATTGAAAAAGCATTCGAAATCTTAAGTGAATAACTTTATTGTCGAATTATTTGCCAAATCAGAAAATCTTCCTATCTTTGCACCGCTAAACAAAAAAGCTACACATGCGGATGTGGCGTAATTGGTAGCCGCGCCAGACTTAGGATCTGGTGCCGTGA
>OLGH01001560.1_pt1 | contig 21154 bp, 17 predicted proteins | sample 1604851 | NCBI WGS metagenome assembly OLGH01 (sample SAMEA3888894, study PRJEB22519) | human gut metagenome | biome: human gut; feature: human-associated habitat; material: faeces | place: Denmark | collected 2010 | reverse complement strand
ACGGCTTCATTCGCGGGCCGTTCATTACCGAGGGCGTGCTGCAGGCCATTTTGGGCTCGCTGCTTTCCATCGGCGTGCTGGAGCTGCTGCGTAACCTGATGGTTCCGCGTCTGCAGGAGAGCATCGGCTGGATGTCGTTTGCGCTGCCGATGCAGTACTATCTGGTGACCTACGCCGCGCTGATTCTGGTCGGCGTCATTATCGGTCTCTTTGGTTCCGCCATCGCCATGCGCCGCTATCTGCGCGTGTAGGCGTGCTTGGAATTCGTTCCTTCAACGGGTCGTCTCTTTTTGGGGCGGCCCGTTTTTTGTCCCCTAGGGATCATTTGGGTAGACTCTTGGGGTGTAAACGGCCATCGATAGTAAGGAGGCGCCATGGGGCGCAATAACAAGCATAAGCGTGGAGCTCGCAATAAGCGCGGGCCGGTGCGCAGCGAGCGTCGCCCGAGTCTGACCGGACGCGTACAGCTCCATGAGCATAGCGCCTACGTTGTAACCGAAAACGGCGACTACAAGGTCATGGGCCGCGGCAAGCGCGAGATTATGGACGGCGATACCGTTGCCGTGAGCATTAAGAACAGCCCACATGGCGAGCGACGCGCCGTAATCGAGGGCGTCATCGAGCGTGCGGCCATTAGTGTGGTGGGCACGTACCAGACCGCCGGTCCGCTCGGGGTGATCGAGCCGCTTGATTCTCGCCTTAAGGCCGATTTCTTTATCCTGCCGGAGGACACCTCGGCGGAGCGCTTGGGCGTTCATCCGGGTGATGCGGTCGTCGCACGCATTCTGACATATCCGACGCGCCTGGAATCGGGCACCGTGACGATCGAGCGCCGTATCGGCGGCGATGATGCGCCCGATTTGGGCGTTCAGTATGTGATGGCGCGCTATGGCTATACCGATACTTATCCCGAGGCCGCGCTAGCCGAGGCCGAGGCACTTTCGCTCGATGTAGCCTCGGCGCTCAAGGACCCGCTCCGCCGAGACCTGCGCGACCGCTTTGTCATTACGATTGACCCGGTCGACGCGCGCGACTTTGACGACGCCATCTCGCTGGAGCGCACGCCCGAGGGTGGCTATAAGCTGGGTGTCCATATTGCCGACGTTTCGCACTATGTTGCCTGGGACGGACATATCGATCTGGAAGCCCGCCATCGCACGACGTCGGTGTATCTTGCCGATCGCGTGCTGCCCATGTTGCCCGAGCGCCTGTCGAACGATTTGTGCTCGCTGCGTCCCGACGAGGACCGCTTGGCGTTTACTGTCGACATTGAGCTCGACGCGCAGGGTTGCGTGCGCCATTACGATCCCTATCCCAGCGTGATCCGCTCGCGCGTGCGCATGGACTACGACGGCGCCGAGGCGCTGCTGGTGCGTGCCGGTGCGGTGGAGTATTCGGTGCTGGAGGGTGCCGCCGAGGATGTTGCCGCGGCTGAAGCCTCGCGCGAGGAGGCGCTCGGGCGCGGGCTTGCGTGCGAGGAAACCGCTCGCGGCTATAACGTCGACTTGGGGGATTTCCTCGTAGCTGCCAATGAGCTCGCCGAGCTTCGCCGTCGTATTCGCCGCGCACGCGGTTCGGTCGACTTTGATACGGCCGAGATCCGTGCGCTGTTGGACGAGGACGGTGTGCCCGTGCAGATCGTGGCCCGTGAACGCTCGTGCGCCACGTCGCTGATTGAGGAAGCCATGCTGCTGGCCAACGAGTGCGTGGCGGAGTGGCTGGCCGACCGCGATATCGAGGCTTGCTATCGCGTGCACGACGACCCCAGTCCCGACAGCCTGCACGGTGCCGCCGTGGCGCTGGCACAGCTAGGTATCATCGATGACCGTCGCGCGGCAGGCATTGCTCTGGGAAGCCCCGACGAGCTGCAGGCGGCGGTTGATGCCGCAGCCGGTACGGCCAACGCGCCGCTCGTCAACACGTTGCTGCTGCGCAGCATGCAGCGTGCGCTGTATAAGCCGCGCAACGAGGGCCACTTTGCGCTCGCCGCGCCGTGCTATTGCCACTTTACGAGTCCCATTCGCCGCTATCCCGACCTGGTGGTGCATCGCGTGCTCAAGCTGCAGTTGGCCTACGAGCGGCTGGGCGGCAAGGACGCCTTGGTGCGTACGCCGCGGCTGATCGGTAAGGGCCGCGAGTCCCTGCCGCGCATCCTGCCGCAAATCTGCCGCGCGTGCAGCGATGCCGAGCGCGCCGCCGACGCCGCCAGCCATGCGACGCAAAAAATCAAGATCGCCCAGTACTACGAGGACCGCTTGGGTGAGCGCTACGCCGGAACGATCTCGTGGGTCAGCAGCATGGGCCTCTTTGTGCGCCTGGATCTGACACAGGTTGAGGGTTTGGTTTCGATCAAGAGTCTGGGCAACGAGTGGTTCGAGTTTGATGAGGACGCGCTCACGCTCACGGGCGCCGACACGGGGACTCGCTATGAGCTGGGGCAGCGCGTGATCATCGAGGTCTCGCGCGTCAACACCACGCGCGGGCACTTGGATTTCAGGCTTATTCATTAGCCGGAATTTGGTGATTGACAGAGAACGGGGCGGTCTTTTGGGGCCGCCTTTTTTGTGGCGGTTCAATCGCCTTGTCGCTCGCGCGCTTGCGTCTTCCGCCTGCTCTAGGGGAGATAAAACCTACCAAAATAAACCTATTCCTTCTTGGGAGGTTTACGAGAGAGCGGGGATGAGATGGCAACGGTGTACGGGTATGCGCGAGTGAGCTCGCGTGATCAAAATCTGAATCGCCAGCTGGATGCGCTGGGCGCCTATGGCGTGGAACCGGCGAATATCTTTGCCGATCATGCGAGCGGCAAGGACTTCGATCGACCGCGGTATCGCGAACTGCTGTGCGCGTTGGATTCCGGTGATGTGCTGGTGGTACTTTCCATTGATCGGCTGGGGCGTAACTACAGCGAGATCCTCGAGGAATGGCGGTGTATCACCAAAGAGCTCGGCGTCGCCATCGTGGTGCTGGACATGCCATTGCTCGACACGCGCGCCAGAGACTGTGGTGGGTCGGACGTGACGAGTGCGTTGATTGCCGATATCGTTTTGCAGCTGCTGAGCTATGTGGCGCAGGTGGAGCGCGAGAACATTCACCGGCGCCAAGCCGAGGGCATTGCGGCGGCGCGAGCGCGCGGCGTGCGCTTTGGCCGGCCCCGCAAGCCCTGTCCTCCGCAATTCGAGCTGGTGCGCGATACCTACGAGGCGGGTGATATCACGCGGAGTCAGGCGGCAAAGCGGCTAGGCGTGTGTGTGGGGACGTTCGATCGCTGGATGCGCGAGATGGAGTAGGGGCGCCACGGTCCTTTGGCGCCCCGATTCGAACATTTAGGATTTCGCTACGGCGACAACCGCGTTTGGGGGTACACTCGCTGCTGCTCAAAAAATGACGGAGGTTAGCCCTTGGCGCGTGTGAAGCACATAGTCGGATGGATTTCGGTTGTCCTGCTGGTCGTGACGCTGGCAAGTATTTGGATACTGACGGAGCAAAACGTGGAGCAGACGTCATCGCTCAGCGAGTCCACTGCGCGCGCGGTGGAAGGACAGGCCGCGGACGTGCGGCCCGACGCCGTGCAGGAGTCTCAGGCGGGGAATGCCGTCGAGGGCGCGGATTCAACGACTGCCACCGTTCATCCCGACCCGCTTGCGCCCGTTCGTCTGTGGATGGGTGCCAACATTCGTCGCGTCGCACATACCGTTGAGTTCTTCTTTGTAGGACTTTTTGCTTCGTTGGTGGCGGTGTGCTTGGATAAGCGCGTGTCGCCCACTCGATTGCGGTGCGTGTCTGTCTTGGCCTTTTGCGCCGTTTGCTCCGTCGGCGATCAGGTGCACAAGATCTTTGTTCCCGGCCGTCATTTCGACGTTATCGACTTAGGCTTTGACGCCGCGGGCTACATTGCCGCCATACTGTTGGTGCTGCTGGTGGCCGCGCTGGCTCGGCGCGCGACCTGTCCCATTGGCGCCCATGCGAGACGCCGTTAACAACTCTGTTACGAATAATGCGACCTCGATGAATCATTTTGTGTCGCGCGTATTTCCGAGCGGTCGGATTTGAGGGGCGAGCGGTAGAACGCTCGCCCCTTGTGCGCCATGATGCGGCACAATGTACCGTAAAAGCTGTTTATATCCGGTACGAATCATTCTTTGGTCTTTAATTCTTCTCAACGGAGGTGTTTGAGATGGCAAACGGATTGCTTTTAAGGCTTCGTGAGCGTGAGCTCAGCGCGAGCCCGGCAGAGCGCAATGTCATCGCATATGTGAGCGCTCATCCGCATGAGGTGGTCGGGCTGTCCGTCCGCGGTCTTGCCGATGCCACGTTCTCCTCGCCCTCGAGCATTTTGCGCTTTTGCAAGCGTTTGGGTTTTGCGGGCTACAAGGAGTTTCAGCGCGAACTGATTGCCGAACTTGCGCTCTTGGGCGACAGAAAGGACGTTGCCCTCGAGGACATCTCCATGGATGACAGCGTCGAGCGAATCGTGGGGAAGGTGATGAAAAGCAACGTGCGTACGATCGAGGCGACGGCGCGAACACTCGATTACACCGTTTTGGAACGATGCGCAGCCTATCTTAAGCAGGCGCGCATGGTCAATCTGTTCGGTATTGGTGCTTCTCGCTTAGTTGCTCACGATCTGGCACAAAAGCTCATGCGTGTCGACAAGGAATGCCATCTGTACGATGACTGGCACGACCAACTCTTGTGCGCCAAAAACATGCACGAAGGCGATATCGGCATTGCTTTTAGCTACTCGGGCTTAACGCAAGAAGTGCTGGACTGCACTGCCGAGGCCCAACGCCACAACTGTCCCGTTGTGGCCGTGACCAAGGTAGACGGATCGTCCAAGCTTGCCACCGTGGCCGATGCCGTGCTCGGCGTTGCTGCAAGCGAGCCCTTGGTCCGCAGCGGTGCCATGGCCTCGCGTATGGCCCAGCTTATGGTTGTCGATGCCCTCTACGCTGCTTACGTTGCGAGCGATTACGAACGGGCGACGCATGCCATCAAGCAAAACTACATCGAGAAACAGGAAAGATGAGGTGAACAAAATGCTTGATTTAACGAAATTCACGACAGAACAGCGAAATCAAAAGTCAATGGACCTCGATACGATGACATCGCTGCAAATCGTCACGACGATGAACGATGAGGACCTTCGCGCCGTCCAGTCGGTTACGAAAGTGTTGCCACAGGTTGCCACGGCAATCGACTGGGCTGACGAGGCGCTTGAGCGCGGCGGTCGCGTCTTTTACATGGGCGCGGGCACTAGTGGTCGTTTGGGCGTGCTTGACGCTTCGGAGTGCCCGCCTACGTTTGGCGTATCGCCCGATCTGGTTGTCGGGCTCATTGCCGGGGGCGAGACGGCGTTTATCAAGGCTGTCGAAGGTGCCGAAGACAGCGAGGAGCTTGGCGCGAGCGACCTGCGGGAGCGTGGACTCTCGGACAAGGATCTTGTCGTTGGCCTGGCGGCAAGCGGTCGTACTCCCTATGTGGTGGGCGGCCTTGTGTACGCCAAGGCAACTGGGTGCAAGACCATTGCAATTGCCTGCAACCAAGGGTCGAAGATCGGGGAGAGCGCAGATCTTGCCATTGAGCCCGTGCCCGGTCCCGAGGTGCTGACCGGCTCAACGAGGCTCAAGGCGGGAACGGTCCAAAAGCTCATTCTCAACATGATTTCGACCGGTGCCATGGTCAAGATTGGCAAGGTGTACCAAAACCTGATGGTCGATGTGCAGCAGACGAACGAGAAGTTGGTGGTGCGCGGCCAGAACATCGTGATGGAAGCGACCGACTGCACGCGCGAGCGCGCTGTTCAGGCGCTTGCGGATGCCGGCGGCCACGTAAAAACCGCTATTGTCTCGGTGCTGTTGGACTGCGATGCCGAGCAGGCTGCGGTAGCTCTTGAACGGGCGCACGGCCATGTCCGTACTGCGGTGAGTGGCCATGAGAAGAGCAATGCCGATGTCCAATAGGTGCACGGCGTGAGCTGATATGACATCTAGACGAGATACCCAATACAAGGAGGAGTTATGACGAACAAAGAGCTGGCTCAAAAGCTGCTGGACCTTTTGGGCGGTAAAGACAACGTGCTCGCAAACGCGGCGTGCATGACGCGCCTGCGCGTGACCGTCAAAGACACGGGCAACGTCGACACGGAGGGTATTAAGGCGCTCGACGGCGTGATGGGCCTGGTTGAGGATGACACGATGCAGATCGTGCTAGGTCCGGGCAAGGTGAATAAGGTGCTCGAGGAGTTCTCCAAGCTCACCGGCCTTGCGAAAGGCGTTGCTGACGAGAGCGTGGTTGACGCTGCGGCCACAAACAAGGCCGCGCAGAAGGCCAAGTACGAGTCTAAGCCGGTTCAGGCCTTCCTCAAGAAGATTTCCAATGTCTTCGTCGCCCTGCTTCCCGGCATCATTGCGGCTGGCCTCATCAACGGTATTTGCAACGTCATTAACGTCTCGACGGCAGGCGCGCTTGCAGGCGAGTGGTGGTACCAGGGCATTCGTTCCATGGGCTGGGCCCTGTTTGCCTATCTGCCCATCTTGGTGGGCTATAACGCGGCACGTGAGTTTGGTGGCTCCGCTGCGCTGGGCGGCATCGCCGGCATGATGTGTATCGCCAACAGTGCCATGCCCCTGCTTGCGCCTGGCGCGGCTGATCCTGCCACTGCCATTCTGCTGCCCCTCACCAGTGCGCAGTACAACCCCGCAGCGGGCGGCATGATCGCGGCTCTCATCGCTGGCGCATTTTTTGCCTGGATGGAGCGTCAGATTCGCAAGGTTATGCCCAACGCACTCGACACGTTCTTGTCCCCGCTGCTGGTGCTCATCATCGGCGCCTTTGCTCTGATGCTCGTCATCCAGCCGGTTGGTGCATGGCTGACGACTGCGATCTTTAGCGTCCTCACCTTTATCTTCGAGAAGCTGGGCGTCCTGGGTGGCTATATCCTGTCGGCGGGCTTCTTGCCGCTGGTGTCCGTCGGCCTGCATCAGGCGCTCACGCCGATCCACGCTATGCTCAACGATCCCGACGGCGCTACCAAGGGCATCAATTACCTGCTGCCCATCCTTATGATGGCTGGCGGCGGCCAGGTCGGTGCCGGTTTGGCGCTGTACTTTAAGACCAAGAACGCCAAGCTCAAGAAGTACGTCGCCGAGTCCATCCCCGTTGGCATCCTGGGCGTGGGCGAGCCTCTGATGTACGCCGTTACGCTGCCGCTCGTTCGTCCGTTTGTGACGGCCTGCCTGGGTGCCGGATTTGGCGGCGCGCTTGCAGCACTGCTTCACATCGGCACGGTTTCCCAGGGTGTTTCCGGTCTGTTTGGCCTGTTGATCGTCGTTCCTGGTCAGCAGCTCGGCTACGTTGCCGCTATGCTGCTTGCCTATGCCGCCGGCTTTGTCCTGACGTGGTTCTTCGGTGTCGACGAGCAGAAGATCAACGAGTTCTTTGGCGAGTAGTTTGATATTGCGAGCCGTGTTGCTCAGGGCTCGCGGCGCGCGGCAGATTTCTTGATGCTATGGTTGTGCCGGCGGGGCTAACTGCTCCGCCGGCCTTTTTTAAAGGAGCGTTGAAGCGTGAAAACGGGTATTTCAATTTATCTTTCCAGCCCTCTGCAGGATATCGAGCGGACGATTGAGCGTGGTGCCGCGGCGGGTGCGCGCTATGCATTTACCTCACTGCATATTCCCGAGGATGGGGGAGCGGCGTATGCCGATAAGGTCCGTCATGTGCTGTCGCTGCTTTCCGCTCGCGGTATTGCGCTCATTGCCGATGTGGGGCCGCGCACATGCGATTTGCTGGGCCTTGAGCGCATGGAGGACTTGCGTGATCTGGGGCTGGAGTATCTGCGCTTGGATTATGGCTTTAGTGCCCAGCGGGTCGCGGAGCTGTCCGGGGTATTTCGCATTGTGGTTAATGCATCGACGGTGAGTTCTGATGAAATCGCAACGTGGCGAGAAGCCGGTGCCGATGTGACTCGTTTTGCCGCCTGCCACAATTTTTATCCCAAGCCTTATACCGGTTTAGCTCTGGAGGACATTGCTCGGACGAATCTTCGTCTTGCGGCGCTTGGCTTTGAAATCATGGCTTTTGTGCCGGGTGATGCCAACGTTCGCGGGCCGGTATTCGAGGGACTGCCGACGGTTGAGGCGCAGCGCGGTCGCGCGTCAAAGGTTGCCCTCAACATGCTTGAGCTCGCACATGGCGCCGATTGCGACATTGTTTTGGTTGGCGACCCCGATCTTTCCGATGCGGGCTGGGCGCAGTTTGCTCAAGTTTCCGCCGGATACGTGGACCTGCAATGCGAGCTTGAGCCCGGTTATGCCTATGTGCGCGGGCAGATTCATCACGACCGGCCCGATTCGAGCGTCCTCATCTTTAGGTCTCAGGAGTCGCGCACGACGCTTAAGCCGGATTCCGTGCCGACGGATACCGGTGCCGGCCTGCCGCGAAAGGCGGGGTCGATCGCTGTGAGCAATAGCGGCTATGGGCGCTACGAAGGCGAGCTTGAGATTGCGCGGGTCGATCTTCCCGGTGACGAGCGCATGAACGTTGCAGGCCATATCACGCCCGAGGCAATGGAGCTGTTGCCGTTCATCAAACGCGGATTCGGGGTACGCTTCGTTTAGCGTGTGACCCGTGGGCTACAATTGCCCCATCATGCGAAGGCGCCTCGTATGGTGTGTACCTGCGTTGGCTGATCTATATTCGGAGGATTCCCATGACCGTACTATTTGTTGAATATCCCAAGTGCTCGACCTGTAAAAAGACCAAGGCATGGCTGGACGAACATGGGGTTGAGTATATCGACCGCGATATCGTTACGGACAATCCCACGGCCGATGAACTTGCGACCTGGATTGCTCGTTCGGGGCTGCCGGTGCGACGCTTCTTTAACTCGTCGGGCATGAAATATCGAGAGCTGGGCCTGAAGGCTCGCCTGGATGCAGGTATGACGGACCAGGAATGCTGCGAGCTGCTGGCGACTGACGGCATGCTGGTTAAGCGCCCGCTGCTGGTGGGCGACGACTTTGCGATTCCCGGCTTTAGGGAAGTGGCTTGGACCGAGGCGTTGCTGTAGCGTCTGCGGAAAGTGCGTCCCGTTTCGAGCGCTGATTCTGGGATGCGCTTTCCGGTTGAGAGCTCTATCGGAAATGACATCCCGTTTCGAGTGCTGATTCTGGGATACGGTTTCCGGTTGAGGGCTCGACGGGAAAGTGGGGACCAGTTTGAGCTTGAAATCTGGGATGCACTTTCCGCCGGCGGGCCTGCCCCGGTCAGTCCTCCAGCTGCGCCCATTCATGTGGGTCGTAGATCTTTACGTGCTTGTCGGGCGTGTCGCTCCAGTACTCTTCGTCCATAAAGGGCAGGTATGCCTGAATGCCGGGGCAGATAAACGGAATCCGTTGCCGCTGCAGGCGCTCGCGCTGCCGCCGCTCCAGGTTCGTCTCGGATATGACGGTCGGCATGCCGGACAATTCGACGAGGCTTGCCTGGATGCGCTTCAGGTCGGGGAGCGCCGCATGCCATGACGTCCGCATGATCAAAAATGAGGCGCGGCGGTAGTTTGCCTGCATCACCGTGATGGCGGGGCGCAGTGTGGGATGGATTTTGTCCCGTTCGGGCCAAAGGTCAGCAGTGATCTCGAGGCCCAGGGTCTCCCATAGGTAATCAAGCTCTTCGTCCATGGCGCCTCGATATCTACGCGATCGTTGATACTTCGATTGTGTTGCCTGGTGCTATCGTTTTCGCGGTAGAATCTGCCAACGGTTGACGGCTACCGCTCGCGGCGTTTTGCCCCTCGTGTACAGCGGTCGGCTTCACAGGTCCTTCACGGGTTGGACGAAATTAGGCCAATTTGACCGAATTTCAAAAAAGTCAAAATTGGGGCTTGCGTCATGGCGGGACTTCCCGTATATTTCTTTCTTGCGCAAAGGCACAGCCGAGCGCAGCGATGCAGTCATTGGGATGTCGTCTAATGGCAGGACAGCGGATTCTGGTTCCGTCAATGGGGGTTCGACTCCCTCCATCCCAGCCATTGCATTTGCTACATATGGCCCGTTCGTCTAGCGGTTTAGGACGCCGCCCTCTCAAGGCGGAGATCACCAGTTCGAATCTGGTACGGGCTACCATGAATCTGAGACCCGGACTTCCCACGGAAGTTCGGGTTTTTTATTTCCAAGCAAACCATCTGCAATTCCCATTTGGCCCATAGCTTTACGTTCTGCTTGTGGCCCTTGCGGGTACAATATGCAAGATATTTGGACGGTCAGAAGGAGCCTCATGAAGGAGTCCTCTCAGCATACATCTAAGCCCCAGGTCGAGGTTGAGGCCTCGGGCGGCGATGACAACAAGGGTGCGCGTCGCGGTGCCATTTTTATCGGCGTCGTGCTGGTTGGCTATATCGTTTATCTGATTGCGAGCGGTCAGATGGGACAGTTTTGGGCTGCCATGTCGAGCGTCCAAGCGCCGTGGCTCGTTGCTGCATGCTTTTGCATGTTCCTGTACCTGTTCTTTGGCATCGTTGCCTATGCGATCGCCGTCTGGCTCGATCCCAATTCGCCCGTCGGCATTCGCGACCTGATCTCGGTCGAGGCGAGCGGTATCTTCTTTGGCAACCTGACGCCCATGATGATGGGTTCCACGCCTGCCCAGATCTACCGCCTGACCAAGGCGGGCCAAAACGTCGGCGAGGCCGGTGCCACGCAGTTCACGCGCTTTATCGTGTATCAGTTTGGCCTCGTTGCCTGGGGCGCCATTCTGCTGCTTGCCCGCATGCCGTTTTTCGCCGAGCGCTATGGCGACATGACGCTGCTGTGCGTCTTTAGCTTTGGCGGTCACTGCTGCATTCTGCTCGGCATCTTTGCCGTCGCGCTTATGCCCAAGACCGTCACGCGCGTCGCGCACTGCATCATCAATTGGCTCGAGCGAATGGGCGTCTCGGCCATCAAGATCGAGGGCTGGCGTACGTTTGTCGACGGCGAAATCTACTCGTTCTCCGAGAAGTTCAAGCTTTCGGCCGGTCACTTTTCGTCCATGCTGCTCACGGTGGTTATCACCATGTTGCAGCTCGCGTTTTTCTATCTCGTGCCGTATTTCCTGATGCTTGCCTTTGGGCACCACGAAGTCGACTTTTTCTCGGTCATGGCCGCGAGCGCCTTTGTTCAGCTCCTGAGCTCTGCTGTTCCCCTGCCCGGTGGCACCGGCGGCGCCGAGGGTGGCTTCGCGCTGTTCCTGGGTCATTTCTTTGGATCGGCGTCGACCGCCGGTTACCTGCTGTGGCGCCTCATTACGTTTATCGCGCCGACTATTTTGGCCGCGCCCCTGCTGGGCCTTAAGAGCGCTCACAACGAGAGTATCCATGCACGCTGGGATCGCGTGATGCGCAAGCTCGGACGAACGCCTCAGGCGTCCTCTAAGCCTGCAAAGCCCCATCCTGTGAATGCGGTTACCGTGGATCCCAATCAGCATGCTCAGAAGGCTTCTGGGGCCGCCAAACCGGCGCATAAGGCCTATGTGCGCCAGACAGGCGACGGCATCCGTGTGTCCCCGGCTGCTTTGAACAAAAAGAAACACCCTAAGGCGTAATAGTTGGTCGTGCGTTCTTCATGTTGCCGGGCATTTTTGTGCCGGATGGGGGATAATCCTCTTACGTAGATTAACTCTCATCTGATGATTGTTCGCATTCTGAAGGGACACGTCCATGGCCACCAGCAAACCGCGCCTCGACCGCCGCATCGTTCGCAGCCGCAATGCCATCCTTTCTGCGTTTGAGCGCCTGTTGATGGACAAGCCGCTTGCCGACATTACTGTGAGTGCCATCGCGCGTGAGGCAAATGTCGACCGTAAGACCTTTTACGTACACTTCGGTACGGTTGATGGCCTACTCGATGCCATCGCCGTTGACGTGGTGGAGATGATTGCCGACTCGGTCGAGAAAACGCTTGCTTCTATGGACGGCGACACGAACGAGCGTGCCCTCGGAGCGGCGGCAACGTTTTTTAAAACCATCAACGAGGCACTTTGCAATAACCTCGTGCTCAATCGCCAGTTGATTGAGAACATCCCGCTCGACGATTTTATGACGCGTTTGCGCGTGCCGCTCGAGCACGAGATCGCCGAGCGCGACTTGCTGCCCCACGGCCTCAAGGACGAGATGTTCGACTATTATCTGGCGTTTTTGCTTTCGGGCATTATCGGCATTTACCGCACATGGGCGCTCTCCGATGGCTCGGTGCCCATCGAGCGCATCGCGGAGGTCGCCAACGACCTGACTCTCAACGGCCTGTCAAGTCTTGAGTCTCGCTTCGAATAGCACTCGCGCTTTACCCCCCCCTGAGTTGCGGTGAAATAGTGTCTGTTTTTGCTGGTAGAACGCATAATCAGGAACTATTTCACCGCAACTTAGGGGATATGTGTCAGATATGGCGTTTGTATTCTATCGATGATGGGGTACTAGCAGTTTGATTTAAGCTTGCGGCCCTGCTTTTCAAACTTGTGCATATCGCTATCGGCCATGCCCTGTGTCATATCGTCATGGCGCTTGGTGTAGAGCGGATCTTTGGGGTCGTTCCAAATGCGCTCTGCCACGGTTGACCAAGCTTTGGCGGCGGCACGGGTCTTCTCGCGCAGTTGTTCGGGAGACTCCTTCTCTACCAGGTCGGTGCTCATGGCGCCTGCCTCGGCGACCATTTTGGGCAGTAGATCGGGATTCTCGAGCATGGGGCAAGGCTTGAGGTAGTTGTCGTTAAAAGGCTGGCCCTCGTAATACTTCATAAAGAGGGGAGAGCGAAGTGCGTCGAGCAGGCTTACGTCGTGGATATTGGCATTGGAGTAGTGAATGAAAACGCACGGCTCCACGTCTCCCGCCGCGTTGATATGTAGGTAGCGTCGCCCGCCGGCGATACAGCCGCCCACGAACTCACCGTCATTTTGGAAATCGAGGGTAAAGAGGGGCTTTTTCTCTCGCATCTCGCGAATAAAATGATACATGTGTTCGCGCTGCTCAGGCGTGGGCATAAGCTCGTTGGTGGCATTGCGGCCGACCGGCATAAAGTAGAAATACCAGCAGAAGAGCGCGCCCTCGCGAATCATCCAGTCCATGTTTTCCTCGGTGGCGACGGTATCGGCGTTGGCGCTGGTCCAGCACGTCGAGATTCCAAACGGCAGTTTTCGCTCACGTAAAAGTTTCATGGCGTGTTCGATTTTTTCGTACGTACCCTCGCCACGGCGGGCGTTGGTGGTGTGCTCGTTGCCCTCGGCGCTGATGGCAGGGACAAAGTTTGCAACGCGGATCATGTCGTCACAGAACGCCTCGTCGATGAGCGTGGAATTGGTGAAGCAGAGAAACACGCAGTCCTGATGTTTTTCGCAAATTCTGATCAGGTCGTGCTTGCGGACGAGCGGCTCGCCGCCGGTATAGATGTAGATGTGCGTGCCGAGCTCTTTGCCCTGCGTGACGATGGAGTCGATGTCATCGAAGGACAGATTCTGCTTATAGCCATACTCGGCGGCCCAGCAGCCCGTGCAATGCAGGTTACAGGCACTTGTGGGGTCGAGCAGGATGGCCCACGGAATATTGCACTGGTATTTCTCGCGGTTCTTTTCCTGTTGGGGCCAAGCCAGCAGGTTGCCGTCGATTATAAGCGCCTTGAGCAACTTGGTGCGCATTTTGGGATTGAGGTCGAAGATGCGCATGATCAGGTCATACCAATTGCCGCGACTCTTGATGACGTTGGTAAACGCCTCGCGCTGTACGGGAAATACGCGATTGGGGACCAGTTTGTTTACGAGGTCCATGATTTTGTCGATGTTTTCTTGCGGGTTGTCGTCGAGATAATCGACGAGCTTGTTGAGCGCTGCACGCTCTGCTGACTGTGTAAGCGACATGGGTATATCCTTTCACGTGTGCTTTGTGTGTGATAATACCCACTTGTGGATTAAACGAAGTATAAAGATTTGCAATGTGTCTATTCAACGAATCAATTTGATTTGGGGTGAAGCGTTATACCTGACGCTATCTAAGTTGCGGTGAAATAGGGTCAGATATGGCCTTTTAGCAGCATAAACAGCCTCTATTTCACCGCAACTTATCTGGTGTTGGCTTACTGGTAGCGAAGGCATTCGACGGGGTCGAGCTTTGCTGCCCGGCGGGCGGGATAGAAGCCGAAGATGACGCCGATGCCGACGGAGACCACAAAGGCCAGCAGCACCGTGGCGATCGAAAAACTCGGCGTAATGGTACCGGTGGCACCGAGCTCGCCAAGCACGCCGGAACCCGCGGCGAACATCGCTAGTCCCCAGGCAAGCAGGTAGCCAATCAGGACACCCAGCAGGCCACCGGTGACGCACAGCGCTGAGGACTCGGCCAAAAACTGTGCGGTGATATCGCGACGGCTGGCACCCAAGGCTCGACGAATCCCGATCTCGCGGATACGCTCGGTCACATTGGTGAGCATCATATTCATGATGCCGATACCGCCCACGAGCAGCGAAATGCTGGCAACGGCGCCCATGATGAGCGAAAACGCGCCCATAAAGGAATTGAGGGCGTCGATGGCGCTTTTCATGGAGGTTGCCGATACGCTGTCATATTCGTCGTCGTCCGCTATGCCCTTCATGCTGCGCACCTTGGATTCAATCGTCTTGCACAGCTCGTCCATGTCCGTGCCCTCGGCGGCGAGCGCCGTTACGCTGGGAAACGACGGGCTCTCGTCGCCAAAGAGGCCCGAGATGGTCTCGCGCGGCATGTATAGCGTGAGCGAGCCCATGGAGTCGTTTCCGCCGTCGATAACGCCGACAATCTGCACCTCGCCATTGGAGACCTTAATGGTCTTGCCGAGCGCATCCTGCTCGTTGCCGTACAGCTGATCGGCGCTGCCGCGGCTGATGAGCGCCACGCGCGAGCCTGATTGAGACTCGGCCTGGTTGTAGGTGCGCCCCGCGACGAGCTTGCTGGCGCCCACCGCGTCGAGCATGTCGCTATCGACGCCCTGCGCCATGACGGTATAGCTTTTGTCACCGGCCTTGTACTCGGTATAGGCGCTGTCCACGATACCGATCTGCTCGATCTGCGGCACCATCTTGCGAAGCTTCTCGACGTCCGACTCGGTGAGCTCTTGCGACGAATAAATCTGCACCATACGCGCGGCGTTGAGGCCCAGGCTGTTGACCAGGCTGTTTTGGATACCGCCGATAAGCGAGGTCATGGCAATGACGGAGGCGATGCCGATAACAATGCCCAGGATGGTGAGTAGGCTGCGTCCCTTGTTGGCCTCGAGGGAGTGAAGGGCTTCTTGGATAAGGTCACGCGTGCTCATGCCTTCACTCCTTTCGTTGGATTGGCGTGTGCAGAAATCGTGGGCAGGCTATCAATGGCGCCGCGCAGGGTCTGCGGCGCGTGCGCAATGTACGCGCCGTCGTGGATCCTGCCGTCGCGAATGGTTACGGCACGGTCGGCCTCGGCGGCGATACCGGGATCATGCGTGATGAGCACGATGGTCTTGCCGCGTTCCTGGAGTTTGTGGAAGGTCTCCATCACGAGTGCTCCGGTGGCGGAGTCCAGGTTTCCCGTCGGCTCGTCGGCTAGGATGATGGGTGGATCGTTGACGAGGGCACGCGCGATGGCAACCCTCTGCATCTGTCCGCCCGAGAGCTCGGAGATGCGGTGGTCCCAGTGGTCGACCGGCAGCGTGACGGATTGCAGCGCATGGACGGCGCGCATCTCACGCTGAGCCCGCGGCACGTTGGTGTACGACAGCGGCAGCATGACGTTTTCGATGACCGATAGGCGCGGCAGCAGGTTAAAGCTCTGAAAGACAAAGCCGATGCTCAGGGCGCGGACTTCGGTGAGCTCGTCATCGTCGAGCTCCGCCACGTTGAGGCCCTGCAGGTAATAATCGCCTGCCGTCGGCTTGTCCAGGCAGCCCAGGATGTTCATGAGCGTCGACTTGCCCGATCCCGAAGGGCCGGTAATGGCCACGAACTCGCCGGGATTCACTGCCAGGCTCACGTTATGCAGGATATGGGCGCAGCCGGCCTCGCTCTCAAAAATGCGATGCACGTTGCGGATGTCGATGACGGGACGCATTACATGCCCTCGTCGGCAGATATGCTGCCAGAGTCGCCGCCGTCGGCCGTCATGCCTGCGCCGGTGTCCACGATGAGGGTGTCGCCATCGCGCAGCTTGGTAACCGGCACGTCCGCGTTGATCTCGTTGCCCTGCTCATCGCGCTTGACCTGCGTTTTGCCGACTACGGCATCGTTATCGTTTTGCGTCACGACGGTCACCTTTACGCATCGGGTTTGTTTGCCTTCGCCGTCGGTTGCCACGTTGACGTAATAATGCTCGCCATCCTCGGTCATGAGCGCCATGGTCGGCACCATCACTACGTCATCGAGCTGTTCGGTCACCACCGAGACCTCGGCGGTCATGCCCGGCTTGAGGCGTGCGTCGGGCGCTTCGATCAAAATGTCGACGTTAAAGGTCACGCTGCCGCCGCCGTTGGCGTCGGAATTTGCCACCGAAGCGATTGTCGTGACTGTTCCATGGCTCACGATATCGGGAAAGGCCGGATAGGTAATGTTGGCACTCTGGCCCACGGCGATCTTGGCGATATCCTTTTCACCCACCTGAACGGTGACCTTCATCTTGGAGAGATCGGCGATCTGCATGCACTGCTTGCCGCCGCTCGTATCGCCTTCGCCCATAATCATGCCGCCCGTCACCGTGGCGCCGACCTTGGCGTTGAGCTCGACGATGCTGCCCGAGCTGGGCGCGGTCACGGTGCGCTCGGCGGCTTTGGCGTTGGCCTGGTCCAGGGCGGCCTGGGCCGAGGCTAGGTTGCGCTGGGCGCTCGAGACGGCACTCGTGTCGGCGGTGCCGCTGGCGCCACTCGCGCCTGCCGTATCTGTATCAGTCGCCGGAGCGGCTTGGGCGGCTGCTACCGCTTTCTGTGCGTTGGCGAGGTCTTCCTGTGCCGCCGCCACCGCGCGCTGCGCCTCGGCAACGTTGCGATCGAGCTCGTCGTTTTTAATGGTCATGAGTACGTCACCCTCGTTGACGGACTGGCCGGCTTGCACGTTGATCGATGCCACCGTGCCGTCGACAGAAGGGGAGACCACCGAAGCCGAGATGGGCTTGAGCTGGCCTTTGGCCTCGACGGTGGTCGTAAACGTGCCCTCAGTGACCATGTCGGTCACCGGACCGTCGGTACCTGCAGGCCGTGCGTTGATGACGAAGGTCACGACAACGGCGATGAGCACAATGGCGGCCACGACGACGGCGGCAATGCCGCGTCGTATGAGCTTTTTGCGCCGACGCTCGGCACGCTTCGCCTTGAGCTTGGCGTAGGCCTCTTCGTCAGAAATCTCGGTTGTATCGCTTGTGCCGCCGTTTTGCTGTGTTGCGTGCACGGTTGTTATGAGGGGAAGCGTTTCGGTGGCACCCTCGGGCGCTCGCTCAGTATCATTCGGTCCCGGGGTGATGGTGGGGACATTCGACATGGCGTCTCCTTTATATCCTTTATAGAAAGTTCCTCGATAAGTATATGCGCCCGTCGCGAAAGGCGGGCGCATTATGGCAGTATCTTTCGGAACTGTTAGATTGGAGCGTCAGTTCCCCGTTGTGCGAAGGCGTGATTCCTTACGAGTGCACGACCACGCACAGGCCGACGCTGATGCAGTCGTGGAGCGCCTTGGCATCGGCCAGGCGCAGGTTGATGCAGCCGTGGCTTCCACACCATTTGTACGATTCGGCACTATCGAAACTCGAATCGTTTTGCCAGGTAGCGTCGTGGAAGCCGACCATATTGCCCTCGAACGGCATCCAGTAGCTGACCGGGCTCTCGTATTTGGGCTTTCCGTTCGCGGGGTCTTTGGCACCGATGAGCTTGCTGGCGCCGTCGTTGCTGTTGATCTGCCACACGCCCTCGGGGGTGGCGTCTTCACCCGGTTTGCCGGAAATAAAGTTGGCCTCCCACACGATATTGCCGTTCTCGTCGTAGTAGCGCGCGTGCTGCTCAGACAGGTCGACGTCGATATAGGCCTTCCAATCGGGCTCGCCCTTGGCGGTAAACGTGTCGGCCTTCTTGGAGTACGAAATCTCGATATCGCCGGTCTGCTTTTTATTGATAGCGTCCTCTACCTGCTTGGCGAGCGTGTCGCTGTCGATGGACCAGCCAAAGTCGCCGCCCTCTACAGCGCATTCCTTACCGTCGGCGCGTGTCCACCAGCGGGTGGTGCCCACAGTGTTAAAGCCGTTGGCGAGGTCTGCTGCCCAGCTGCTGATCTGCGACGTATCGAGCGTGGGGTTGGCCGGATCGGCAAAGCTGATCCACTGCAGCACCGAGCTGCCGTCCACCTTGCCGGCATCATTGCCGTTGAGCTTAAGGGTTACGTTGACGCCCAGGAAGTTGTTAGCGGCATCGCATGCAGCCTGAATCTGGTCGTTGGTGAGGGTGCCGTTGAGCGGTTCGTAGGCGTCGTTGCCGATCTTGGTGATATCGACATTCTCGGCGAGCGACGCGAGCTCGATCTCGGTATATTTGATGACATGCTCGCGGTTGATCTTCTCGTTGGAACGGGCCTTCTCAACGGTGAACTTGCCGGCCTTCTCGTCATAGGAACTGGCGGCCTCGAAGGTGCCCGAGCGGCCCTCGTTGAACTCGTCGATGGCGCTGCCCAGGTCCTCCTCAAACTGCTTTTGGTCAAAGGCATCGGAGAGCATGGACAGGTCGACATCTTGGTCCAAGTCGACCGAGCCGTTCTTGGTGGCGCTAACGGTTTTGCCACCGAGCGACGCGATGAGGCGCGACGGCCACAGCAGCGGCTCGTTTTTGCTGATAATCTCGTGGGCGGCTTCCTCGCCATCGACGATGGGCTCGTCGGACTCGGGCTGGTAGGTCCAGCTAAAGCTGTCGTCCGAAACGGTGAGCTTGTAGTGCTTCCATGCCGAGTTGACCTTGGTGGCTGCCGAAGATGCGTTAGAGAGTGAGATGTCGACGCCGGCGATGGTAGTGTTGGGGTAAGCGACCTGCGAGAACGCGACGACGCCTACGATGTAGACGATCGCGACGAGGCCGAGGACGACAAAGAGGGCCGTCTTTCCGCCCGACTTGCTGCTTTTGTTGGTGCGCTTGTCCGCGGGCCCGCGATTGTTTGCCGCGCGAGTGTGCGAAGGGGCCTGCTTGGGGGCGGCACCGTGTGTGGGACGCTGCTGATATTGCTGATGCTGCTGGTATTGACGCTGATTCGGGCGCTGAGAGGCATTGGCCGGGCCGTGTTGTTGGCTGTGAGCCGGCGCGATGGGACGCGGCGATTGGACGCCGCCGGTATGCCTACTGGGCTGTTGCGGATCGGGAATCATGTTGCTGCGGTCGATTTGCGACATCGTATATATTTCCTTCGAGTTTCGCCTTGCGGCTCATCGTGTTTTAACTGGGCTTGCATTATAGCGATTAGCCTGTTGTTTGTGGTGCGGAAACAGTATCAGTTTGGAGAAGCCTGCCTATCCGCATATGCCGCATTTGGCGCAGGCAGAAAGCGCGGCCGGGGCTTGAGCGATGCCGCCCTTGGCCGTCTCGCGCAGGGTTGCCGGCAGGGCGTGGCCCACCGAGAGCATCACATGCGCCATCTGGTCAAACGGCACCAGGCTCTTGATGCCGGCGAGCGCGAGCTGGGCCGAGCTGAAGGCCGCGGCCACGCCGATGGCATTGCGGTTTTGGCACGGCACCTCCACGAGTCCGCCCACGGGGTCGCAAACGAGGCCCAGCAGATTGCTCAGCGCTATGGAGCTGGCGTCGAGTGCCTGCTCGGGGGTGCCGCCCATCATCTGGACCAGCGCGGCGGCGGCCATGGCGGCGGCACTTCCCACCTCGGCCTGGCAGCCGCCCTCGGCGCCGGCGACGCAGGCGCTCGTGGTGAGGTTGAGGCCGATGGCGGCGGCGCAGTAGAGGGCGTCCATGACCTGCTCGTCATCGAGCTGCAGGTGCTCGGCCAGCGCCAGCACGCAGCCCGGCACGACGCCCGCGGAGCCTGCCGTGGGGGCGGCGACGATCACGCCCATGGTGGCGGAGCGCTCGAGTACGGCCATGGCGCGGGCCACGGCCTCGGTCTGGACGGCGCCCATTAAACTGGAGCTAAGGTCGTTGCGGCCGGTGGCATCGACGAGCTTCGCCTCGCCGCCGATGAGCCCACCGAGCGAGCGCTGCGGATTGGCGATGGGGGCCGTGGTCTCCTCGCGCATGACGTTGAGCACGCGGCGCATGGCGGCGACGGCGTGTTCCTCGCCGGTAAGGCGCGCCTCGCGCACGGCCATGACGGCGCCGATGCTGAGTCCCAGCTCCTCGCACGCGTCGAGCAGTTGCTCGCCGTCGTCGAAGATCTCCTTGGCCGAGACGCCGGGGGAGAGCGATGATGCCGAGCCGGGGAGCTCAATAAAGGTGGCGTAGCCGACGTTGTCGAGTTTGCGCACCATGGGGATGACGGTGTCGTCGGGTGTGCCGTCGGTCTCAAAGACGGAGTAGGCCTGGCCGCCCACCTCGGTGCGGTAGGTGCGGCAGAAGGCGATGTTCACGTGTGCGTAGGCAAGTAGGTTCGTAAGCGCGGCGAGCACGCCGGGAACGTCCTGGTGCGCCACGAAGAGCGTGGAGTACATACCCGAGATGTCGACACCGACGCCGTTGATGCGGCTGATGCGCATCTTGCCGCCGCCCAGGCTCTCGCCGCGGACCTGCGCCGTTGCGCCCGTGTCGTCGACCATCTCGATATCGACGGTGTTGGGGTGGAGGGAGGCGTCGTCGCCCTTGATGTCAAAGTGATAATCGAGGCCCTGCTCGCGCGCGAGGTCGAAAGCCTGTTTGATATTCTCGTCGTCGGTGTCGAGGCCCAGGATGCCCGCGACGAGCGCGCGGTCGGTGCCGTGGCCGCGGTAGGTGTGGGCGAAGGAGTTCCACAGGCCAAAGGTGACCTTGGTGATGCGGCCCTCGAGCAGGCTGGCGGCCACCTGTGCGCACCGCAGGGCGCCGGCGGTGTGCGATGAGCTGGGGCCGACCATGACGGGCCCCAAGATCTCGAATGCCGAGGTCGTAGCTAGTGTTTGCGGCTTGCCTGCCATGGCTGCTCCTTTTCTATCCCTTCGTCCCGAGGGGCGGGGCATAAGGTC
>OLGH01001544.1_pt1 | contig 21327 bp, 20 predicted proteins | sample 1604851 | NCBI WGS metagenome assembly OLGH01 (sample SAMEA3888894, study PRJEB22519) | human gut metagenome | biome: human gut; feature: human-associated habitat; material: faeces | place: Denmark | collected 2010 | reverse complement strand
ATATCGCCAGCCGTAATTCGGCTGACGATACAAAAATTTATTATTTTTTATTGTCCTATTGACAGGTAGCACACCAAATTGACATGCTGTGGGGTGTTTGTTATAGAATAATGGTACGGTTTTTAGAGGTTATGAAAAAATAATCTTTACAAAGGGTATCTTTGTGTTATAATATTGCAGTTGAAAATAAATAAATATAAGCTTTTTAAATGTGAATATTTACAAATATAGAAGAAATACTTATAATAATAAGTAATGAGTAGTTTTGAGATTAATCTGATTGTTAGAGGTGCATAGATGGAACAATATGTAATTAAGGGAGGCGTCCCACTTAACGGGGAGGTGTCCATCGGTGGTGCAAAGAATGCTGCGTTAGGAATTCTTGCAGCAGCAATTATGACAGATGAGACAGTTACAATTGAAAATGTGCCAAATGTAAGGGATACGAGAGTATTGCTTCAGGCTATTGAGGGAATTGGAGCTAAGGTTAAATATGTATATAACAACACCGTTCAGATTAACGGTGGAAGTATATGTGACATTAATGTCGATTATGAGTATATAAAAAAGATTCGTGCATCATACTATCTTTTAGGTGCATTGCTTGGAAAATATAAACGTTCACAGGTTGCATTGCCGGGTGGATGTAATATTGGAAGCAGACCGATTGACCAGCATATTAAAGGTTTTAAGGCACTTGGTGCAGAAGTTGAGATTGAGCATGGCAAGATTAGTACAAAGGCAGAGCATCTTGTTGGTGGTCATGTTTATTTTGATGTCGTGACAGTTGGTGCGACAATTAATCTTATGCTTGCAGCCTGTCTTGCAGAGGGTGATACAATTCTTGAAAATGCGGCAAAAGAGCCACATATAGTAGATGTTGCCAATTTCCTTAATGCCATGGGTGCCAATATAAAAGGTGCCGGTACAGATGTTATCAGAATTAAAGGTGTAAGTAAACTTCATGGAACAACGTATTCAATAATTCCTGACCAGATTGAGGCAGGAACATTTATGTTTGCATCAGCTGCAACACGCGGTGATGTTGTTGTAAGAGATGTAATACCTAAACATCTTGAATCATTATCTGCTAAACTTATTGAAGTTGGCTGTGAAGTTATAGAAGGTGATGACTGGGTAAGAGTTATAAGTAAAGGCAATCTTAAAAGCACTAATGTTAAGACATTACCATATCCGGGATTTCCTACAGATATGCAGCCACAGATGGCAGTTGTTCTTGCACTTGCACATGGAACAAGTATGGTAACAGAGAGCATATTTGAAAACAGATTCAAATATGTAGATGAGTTAAATCGTATGGGATGCCATATTAAGGTAGAGGGCAATACAGCATATATAGAAGGCGTTGATAAAATAACAGGTGCACAGATGTCTGCCCCTGATTTAAGAGCCGGTGCGGCGTTGGTTATTGCTGCTCTTTCGGCAGACGGTATATCTGAAATAGAAGACATTGAATATATACAGCGTGGTTATGAAGATTTTGAAGGTAAACTCAGAGGTCTTGGTGCCATGATAGAACGTGTTGACTCAGAGCGTGAGGCTTTAAAAGCACGCCTTAAAATAGGATAAAAATATTAAAGTGCATCATTCATGGATAAGACATGGATGATGCACTTGTGCAATGTGTTGGTTAAAGGAATTTATATGAAGTTAAGAAATAAGTTAAAAATATCATTTTGCATAATGGTTATATTGCCTGTAATAATGTGTTCGATATTTGCATATGCATTTTTTAAATATCAGGCAACAACAATACACCAGTTATATGAGGTTGACAGCGGTGAACTGCTTGATAACTTTTATTCTCCGGTTGTTCTTATGGGAAGGATGACAGAAAATATATACAATGAAATGAAAGAAGTTGCTGAGACGTCACCATGGCAGTATAATTCGGTGGATTTTGTGAAACAGCTTGATGAGGAATTACAGTGCAAACTTTCGAGTATTGTTGTCAGACGTAACGGTCTTTATACATATGTATCTGATAATCTTGATATAGAAAAGCTTGATGTAGTTCTTCCTGATTATGAAGCGGGAGAAAATATATCAGATGAGGGTATTTATAAAGGTGGCGATTACCAATGTCTTGTAAAACAGATAGATTTTTGTGATTCATATGGAAATCAGTACAGTGTTTCGATTATAACACCTTTAAAGCAGGCTATACCTCAGATAAAGAAGTTTTTCATACAGGTTCTTATATCAGGTGTATTTATACTTATATTGACAAGTCTTCTGCTTAATGTATGGATTTATCGCTCAATTATAAAACCACTTGACAGATTAAAGCTTGCAACGCAAAATATAAAATATGGTAATTTTGATTTTGAAATGCCTAAAAGCTCCAATGATGAAATTGGAGATGTGTGCCGCGACTTTGAAGAAATGAGAGTTATTCTGAAAAAAACGGCAGAAGACAAGCTTAATTCTGATAAAGAAGAAAAAGAACTTATAAGAAATATATCACATGATTTAAAGACGCCGCTTACAGCAATAAAAGGATATGTTGAAGGAATTCTTGACGGAATTGCAGATACACCTGAAAAACAGCATAAATATCTTATGACAGTTGCAAATAAAGTTAATGATATGGATAAGCTTATAGATGAACTTACAATTTATTCAAAGCTTGACACTAACAGGGTTCCGTATTCATTTGCAAAAATTAATTTGAAAAATTATTTTGATGACTGTTGCGAAGAGATAGGAATGGATTTGGAAACCCAGGACATAGATTTGGAATACAGATTTCATGCAACTTCAGATTGTACTGTTGTGGCTGATGCAGAACAGCTTAAAAGAGTTGTTAATAACATTGTCAGTAATTCTGTAAAATATATGCAGCCGGGAAGAAAAGGTAAAATAAGCATAGATATTTATGATGAAGGAGATTATGTTCATATAATTATCGCAGATAACGGCAAAGGAATTGGCATGGATGAGATTCCACATATTTTTGACAGATTTTACCGTACTGATTCATCCAGAAACAGCAAACAAGGCGGAAGTGGAATCGGACTTGCTATTGTAAAGAAGATTATAGAGGATCATAAGGGAAAGATATGGGCAGAAAGCGTTGAAGGAGAAGGTACTACAATGCATATTAATCTTTTGAAAGATATGGATAAACGCAACTACATTTGCATAGAAGATAACAGAAAAAAGGAGAAAAAATAGTATGAGCAGAGTATTAATTGTTGAAGATGAAGATGCAATTGCAGAAATTGAAAAGGATTACCTTGAACTTAGTGGATTTGAAGTGGTAATTAAATCAGATGGAACAAGTGGTCTGGCAACAGCACTTGAGGAAGAGTTTGATATTATGATTCTTGATGTTATGCTTCCGGGTGTTGATGGATATGAAATCTGCAAACAGGTAAGAGAAAAGAAAAATACACCTATTATCATGGTATCAGCGAAGAAAGAAGATATTGATAAGATAAGAGGTCTCGGCGTTGGAGCTGATGATTATATGACTAAGCCATTCAGCCCAAGTGAGCTTGTTGCAAGAGTAAAAGCACATCTTGCAAGATATGAAAGACTTGTAAGCAGTGCAAAAGAAGCTAATGACATTATAGAAATAAGAGGTCTCAAAATTGACAAGACAGCAAGGCGTGTATTTGTTAATGGCGAAGAAAAAGTATTTACAACAAAAGAGTTTGATCTGCTTACATTCCTCGCAGAGCATCCGAATCATGTATTTACAAAGGATGAACTTTTTAAGGAAATATGGGATATGGATTCAATTGGAGATATTGCAACTGTAACTGTTCATATCAAGAAAATCCGTGAAAAAATAGAGTATGATACATCTAAACCTCAGTATATTGAGACAATCTGGGGTGTTGGATACAGATTTAAAGTATAAGGAAGTGCTTAATAATGAGACTTGAAAAAGATAATGCAATAAGACTTTTTAATTGTGAGGCTCCCGGCTCTGAAGGTATTAAACTTGAGGAGATATTTTATGAGGAGAAAATGGAAGATGGCAGGATAAAGAAGGTTGTACAACATGTCCTTAATCCTGAGATGGTTCCATATATTCCATCTTCATCTAAAGATAAAAAAATTCCGGCGGTACTTATAATTCCGGGCGGTGCATTTAGAAGGCTTGTATACAATTTTGAAGGTGAAGAAGTTGCAAAATGGCTCAACAGTCTTGGAATAGCAGCATTTGTATTAAAGTGCAGACTTCCGGCAGATGAGCATAATGACTCATATAATGTTTCTTTGATTGATGCACAGAGAAGTATGAGAATAATACGTGCACGAGCTGATGAATTTAACATAGATGCAAATAAGATTGGTGTTATGGGATTTTCAGCAGGAGGATACTTTGCGGCACTTTTATCTACAGCATTTGATAAAAATGTATATGACAAAAAAGACGATATTGACGAATTATCGGCAAGACCTGATTTTTGCATATGCGGTTATCCAGTGATAAGTTATGATAAATGTATAGAAGCCGGACAGAGGTATTTTCCAAAAGAAGTGATAATTGCAAATGTGCGTTCATATGAGGAAAATATGTTGAAAAAATACAATCCGGAGGAGCTGGCATCACCGGAAATGCCACCGGTATTTGTATTTGAAACAGATGATGACAGGACAACACTGGCAGAAAACAGTATTGGATTTTACATGGCTGCCAGAAAAGCAGGAGTGCCTGCTGAGTTGCATATTTTCAGAGAAGGCGGACATGGTTTCGGTTGTGGAGATGATAACGGACAGACCGGAGAATGGAAACAGCTTTTTGTAAACTGGGCTAAAAGCCTGAATATAATTTAAGACAATAAACAGAGCGGGATATGGTTTATCAATTATATCCCGCTCTGTTGTTATGTGCATGAAGCACTGCATATAACACAGGGGATGCTTCTTATGGTTATGGCTTGGCAGCCAGAGCAGCCTCAGCTTTTGCGAGTTCTTCTTTTGAATATTTTGTTAATATTTGTTCTTTGCTTACTCCGAATTCGAGCATTGAAATGATTGACGATATTTTTTCTTGCTGTTTACCGGCCTGCAATCCTTCTTCCGCCCACTCGGCTTTAAGTTCCTGAAATGCTTTACACATCATATTATCAATTCCTCCTTTTTCCTGTCCGTTATACAAATCTATAAGCTGTGGATTATCTGTAATTGCACTTACAAGTTCAATTATTTCTGTATCGACATTTTTATATTGATACAGTGATTGTAAGTTTTTATTATATATGTCTTTTGTAATATTAAATAAATTTTTTACATCTTTATTATAAAATGTATATTTATCAGAATCAAGTATCTGTATAAGATTTAACTTGTAGTCGGAAAAAAAGGGTTTTATGTTGTCGGGAACAGATGTCATCATGTCGGAAAGACATGTAGGACCGTCCCAATAGGATTCGCCATAATAAAGAACAACTGTTATTATGGGATGGAATCTGTCTGTTTTGTTGATTCCCGAAAGAAAGCTTTCAGATGTGTGACAAAGGTCATTATTTTGCTTATGACGATTTCTTATATCATTATATTCTTTTATGTACCCGAGGGTGTCATATGTCATTGTCCTAAGTGGCATGCCATAATGAATCTTATCCTGTATTTCCAGTCCGAGAATGTTATATTCAATGCCTTGCGACATCTTTTTTACAATGTCGCGACTGCGTCGTATGGATTCGCGATAATTTTTAGAGTAAATTGCGGCCGAAGATTCGGTATCCATTTCAATAAGATTACCGGGGGATAAAACTTGTTTTCCGTTAAAAACAGTGGCATTAAAAAGGTCGGCAAAATGTGCATTATCACGCCAGAATGATTTTAGAACAGTATCTTTATTATTAGAGATGGAGGTATTTAATTTTCTCATTAATCGCCTTTCTGTATAAAATATAAAAATCAAATTGTAAAAACATACAAACGTCAGTGTCTTAATTATGATACAACGAGCACAAGAGAGCTATAGGGAGTTTGCTCACTTTTGGAAAACAGCTAAGTGATTGAGTAATGAAAATGAGGTATATTAAAAATACTAACACTATATAAAAAGATTGTCAATAGTTTTATATAAAAATATATTGCATTAAAATACAAAATAAGAATATAAAAAAATATAAATATAAAACTGATTCTACATAATATTTGCAATGATAAATTTTAAATTTATGACAATGAATTTTTCCTGTATTGCAGAGGACTCATACCGTTTATTTGTTTAAAAAGAGTGCAGAAATAATTGGAATTGCAAAAGCCAAGCTCGTTGGATATTTCCTGGATACTTTTTGTCGATTCGGTGATCATTGTCTGTGCAATTTTGTTTTTGTATCTGTTGACGTAAGTTTTGTATGAACAGCCTGTTGCGTCGCGGAAACGCTTCATAAAATGAGATTCGGATAATCCTGCCTTTTTTGCAAGCTCGGAGACGGAAGGGTTATTCATAAAATTCGTGTCTATATAAGAAAGAATATCCATTATTTCGGTGTCTGCCGTCGAAATGTGGATTTCGGACGTTTCTGCTACGGTACCGTATCGGTACATTATAAGTATGAGCTGTTCGAGCAGATTTTGCAGGGCGAATTCCGCAACGCTGTCGTAATTATCATATTCAATAAGCATCTGTTCATAAATATCGATAATCTTTGGCTTTATTTCGTCGGGAACAGATAAAGCAGTGTGCAGCATTAAATCGTTAAATTCGTTCTCGCCTATTATTTCTTTTATTCTTGTTGTTACCGAGCTGACAAAACGCACCGCATAAACCTCGTAATTTCTGTCCGATAAAGGTGATGATTTATGATATACGCCCATGCTGACAGGTGAGAGGTATCCGTCATGGACGAAAAAAGTACGCTCGGGAGTCGAGACCTGTCGGTCGCCTTTTACCAGATAACCTATTCCGTAATATTTTTCATATATGTCAAAAGAAGGCATGTAATTGGAAGCGGGTTTTGTTACATGCTCAACTCTGAACTTGTAGCCTTTTTTAAGAGGAATTGCCATATAAATCTCCTTGTAAAATAATAGAAAATTGTAATAATTTAATCGGATTAATAATATAATGAATGTTTTTTATATAATTATATTATAAAATGTTATTAAAGAACAATGCAAGGAGAGAATAACATAATATGAAGAATAAAAATATTTTTACAAAAATTTTTATAAAAAATTTTCCGCTGTTTTTTATTGAAATATTAAGTGCGTATATTGCAACAAAAGTATTGGTTTTGGGAAATACAAAAATATCGCAGGCGATAGACGCATTGTTTAATAATACAATTTCGGAGTATATCAATAAACAATTCTGGATATATGTTGCCGTTCTTGTTGCGGCGGGATTTATTTTTACATATATTCAGACATATGCGACAAAAGTATTTGCGGTAAATATGCAGACTGATTTCAGAAGAGAGGCGGGAAAGAAGCTGCCGGAGCTTCAGTTTAAATATTTCGACTCGCATTTGTCGGCGAGAGTGCTTAATAATTTTATTGATGATGTGGCTAAAATTTCGGAATATTATTCTGAGCTTCTTCCTGATATAGTAAAAACAATAATAACAAGCGTGACGATTTTTATTACACTTATAAAAGTTGACCGAGTGACGGCACTTCTGCTTCTTGTTATTATACCCGTAATGGCGGTTATCACAAGTTTTACGGGAAATATGGTGTCAAAGCTTACGAGAAAACACACGGAATATAACGATGAAGTAAATGAACTTGCATATGATGCCATAAATGGTATCAGTGTTGTAAAAAGTTTTAACCTTGAAAATTATTTTAAAAATAAGATAAAAAATACGTTAAACACAATATTAAAATTTGAATACAGAAGAAATGCAATTTCGTCAATAGGCTGGGCTACGGGAAGCCTTGTATCTACGGCACCTTATATTATTTTGAGCATATTTGCGTTACACAGAGTTTTGTCGGGAAATCTGACTGTGGGCGGGATGACATATTTCATACTTTTTATGGACAGGCTTTTGCAGCCTCTTGGCAATCTTCCCTATATGATTATTGATGCAAAAATTGATTTGGTTTCAAAAAACAGGCTCAAAGAGCTGATGAATTATCCTGTTGAAACAAATATGGAAAATTCCGAGGATAACACAGGAGATTTTTCTAAAAAATCCGATAACACCGGGAAGAACAGTAATATTGTAAACGCTGACAAAATCGGGAAGAACAATAATGCGGCAGTAGTATTTAAAGACGTTACATTTTCGTATGTTAAGGGAAATAATGTTTTAAAAAATTTCAATGTTAATATAGAAGCGGGAAAAAATGTTGCTTTTGTCGGTTCATCGGGCGGCGGAAAGAGCACGATTTTTAAGCTGATTTGCGGTTTGTATGAAGTAAACGGCGGTACAGTGGAGATTTTCGGAAAGAGAATCGGCGAAGAAAATATTGATTTAATAAGAAAAGATATAGCACTTGTTTCGCAGGATACTTATCTGTTTCCAGAGACGATTGCGTGGAATGTTGCCTGCGGAGACGAATCGGTAAGTATGGAACGCATTATCGAATGTTGCAAAAAAGCAAGAATTCACGATGATATTATGAAAATGCCTCAGGGCTACAATACCGATGCAGGGGAACGCGGAAATATGCTTTCGGGCGGACAGAAGCAGAGAATAGCGATTGCAAGGGCTTTGCTTAAAGATGCCAGGCTTATATTATTCGATGAGCCGACAGCGTCCGTGGATATTGAAAATGAAGAAAAAATAAAACAGGCAATAGAAGAAATTAAAGAAAATCATACAATAATTACGATAGCACACAGACTTAATACAATAGAAAATGCAGACTGCATATATGTTGTGGATAACGGTGTTATAGCCGAAAGCGGTACGCATGATGAATTGATAGCCGCAAACGGAATATATAAAAGGCTGTACGATACGAAAGATGAGGTGTCCTATGAATAATTTTAAAATATTAAAAGAGCTGATAAAAAGATTTCAGGGAGTCCGTGCAGTTCTTTATTTTGCGGAAATAATAGGAATGGGAGTTGCAGATGGAATTTCGGTGGTTCTGGTTTCAAGAATTATAGGTATAATTACGGACACTGCCGTGTCAAAAGGAAATTTGCGTGATACTCCGCTGGTAAAATATATAATTCTTACAATAATATTTAAAATTATTATACAGACATTGCTGGCTGTTTTGTATAACGACGAAGCAAAGCGGACAGGTGCGAATATGCGTAATACTGTATACGGAAAGGCACTGTCGCTTCCTATGGAATTCTATGACAATCATCATACGGGAGAATTTATGTCGAAACTTACATATGATACAAACATGGCATCTGGAGTGTTCGGTTCAAGAATAAGGCGTGTCATGATGCCTGTTATTATGGTTATTGTCTGCATAATACCTATGTTTGTTCTTTGCCCTCCTGTTACGGCGGGTATGCTTGTTTTATGTATAATTTCGATTACATTAAATTTTGTGATGATACCTGTGCTTGAAAAATACAGCCGCAAAATTTCAGATGCAAATAAAGAAATAAGCAAATCCGTAACAAATATGCTTCAGGGAATGGAAACAATAAGAATGTTTCCGCTTAAAAAAGTTATAAGCGATTCTTATAATAATGCCAATGAAAATTGTGGCAAAAACATGAAAATCCAGGGACGGACAGAGGCTTTGATTTCGGCACTGAGAGCGGCATTTGACCTTATAGGGGCATTGGTTTTTCTTGCACTTGGAATATTATATACAACCAAAACAGGGGGAAAACTGGGAAACCTTATAAGCCTGTACTCAATATACGGAGCGTTTCAGTATAATTTTCTGCTCATGGGCGTGTATATACCGAGTCTGTCAAGCTGGCTTGTAAATGCACAGCGTGTTCTCGAGTTTCTTGATACTCCGAACGAGAATTTTTACGTCGAGAATAAAGAAAATGCAAAAGATAATATTTGTCAAAAAAACAGCGAAGCTCACCATACGGTAGAATTTAAAAATATAACATTCGGTTACGCGGGTAAAAATACAAATATATTTGAAGATTACAGTGCATTTTTTGACAGCGGAAAAAGTTATGCACTGGTGGGGGAATCAGGCCGCGGAAAGAGTACGCTTACAAAACTTCTGCTCGGATTTTATCGGCCGAAGAAAGGTTGCATATTTATTGACGGAACTGATATAACGGAGCTCGGGCTTGTAAATGTGCGTGATAAAATCGCATATATACCGCAGGAACCGTATTTATTTAACTGTTCAATTAAGGAAAATATAAGAATGGGAAAATTAAATGCTTCAGATGAAGAAATTTACAACGCGGCAAAACAGGCGGGAGCACACGATTTCATATCGGAGCTTGAAAACGGCTATGAAACGCCGGCGGGCGAACGAGGAAATATACTTTCGGGAGGTCAGAAGCAACGAATAGCAATAGCCAGAGCAATTCTCAAAGATGCACCTGTAATCATATTTGATGAGGCGACATCGGCACTTGACAATGAGACGGAAAAATATATAAACAAAACTGTTATGTCGGTGAAAAAGGATAAGCTTATCCTTATGATAGCACACCGCCCGTCTACGATAGAGACGGCAGATTGCAGATTTGAGGTGTAAAAGAGCTTACTGATATGTAATGTGGCTAAAAAGGTTGAATATATATAAAAAAATACCGATGTTTGTGAAAAAACTTACTGTTTATTACAAGATGCTACAAAAAACTTGAATGTTTTGACTACAGGTGATATGTTTAATACAAATATAGTGTGTCTATCGGAAAACAAAAGGTGTTTTAGAGTATGTAATCAGAAACAAGCGGAGGGGTATTTATGAGCAAAAAAATAAAATACATAGTGGCAGCAGTATTGGCGGCAGTGGTATGTGTGGCGGTGATTTTTACAATTAACAGGAAGAAGTCAGGCATAAATATGAATGTAGGTGAATTGTCGGGTGATGAGCAGAATTATTGGAATCCTGATATTCACAGCATTTCAAAGGCGGAAAATGGATATTATTACCTGCATTATGACGGAAATGACCTTTTAGTGAAATATTTTGACGAGTCATCAAAAAGGTCTGTTCCGGTATGTGCGAAAGCAGAGTGCAGTCATAATTCAAAAACGTGTAATGCTTGGCTGGATACCGATGAATATCTGAGTTCTCCGATTTATTATTACAAAAATAATATATATGTTGTACGTGTGGAAGGCGGAATGGCTAAGCTTGTAAGTATTAAGGCTGACGGAAGCGACAGAAAAGATGTTGCCAATTTGTTTGCAAATGACAGGATAACATCAATTTCTATGGTGTTTCATAACGGATATGTATATGCGTACGACCATATAGGTCATATAGGAAGCTCTGAAAGCGGTAAAGAGATAATTAAAAAAATAAATATTTCAGATGGAAACTCACAGGATATAGTCGAATATGAGGGTGAAAACAGTGCTGTGATGGGAGCGAGAAGTTACGGAGATAAACTTTTTTACAAAATTTTTCAGTATTCCGTAAATAAGCAGACATTAAAAGCCAATATGAATTTTCAGCTTTATTATTATGATTATACCGACGGTGAGAATAAAAAGGTTTCGGATATGAATATATGTGATTTCTGTGTCGATGCTGACAACGGAATGTTATATTATTTTGTTGTTGGAAAAGGATTGTATTCTCAGTCGCTTGACGGACAGAATAATAAACTCATATACAAGGCGTCCGAAAATATGGTATCTGCGGTAATGTCATATGATGGCAGATATATTTATATGAGTAACGGCGGAATGGGAAGTACGACAGATTTATCTAAGACCGTTGAACGTGAAATTCAGGTTGTTGATACGACGGGAAAACAGATAGATACAATTAAGCTTGGAAATGAAATAGAGAATTTATATTTCGGCGATGAAAAATATTTATTCGGGACAAAGAGTGATAAGCTTGTTTATATAGATAAGAGCAGTCTCGGAAACGGTGCGTGTGTTTGGGAAAATGCGGAGTAGAAACTTATTATGGAAGAGTTTAAGAGGGTTTTTGGCATAAAATTTATAATGGTATTTACAGTGACGGTGCTGTTAAATATCGGTTTGTTTGTATACAGCAGTTCCGAGGGTAAAAGTATGTCCGATATAAGGCAGGAGACACATTACCGTCAATGGATAATCGGAGAACTGTCGGATATGCAGCCCGAGGAAGCTCTGGAAATTGCCGATATACAAAGTGATTCCGTAATAAAACGTAAATATGACGAATTGGAATCGGAAGAGCAGACTGTATATTCAAGGCAGTTAAACAAAATAAAAGAACAATTAGAATATATAATAAAATATCCCGAGGATATAAAAAATATACAAAATAACGCAGATACTCTGAAGAGTTTTTCGATATTTGCAGATAAAAATTCATTTACATATAACAATATTCAAAAGACGGCAAAGGATTTCAAACGAGTAGAGGGCGTACAGCTTTATCTTACCGATAATAAAGCAGTAAGCGGTTTTGTTACATATTATTATATCTATTATCTGGCATTGATACTTAATGTGTTTGTCCTGTATGAACTTTTCGGCGAACGGGAAAACGGAATGTGGTGCATTGTTCATACATCAAAAAGCGGCAGGGCAAAACTTGCGTTTAACAGGACAATGATTATTACAGCTTCTGCATTTATAATTACGGGAGTTTTGTTTTTTACAACATTTTTTACATCGTTTATATTATACAAAACGGCGTCAATTAATGCACCGATTCAGAATATTGAAAGCTTTTCGAGATTTTCATTGCCGATGAGTCAGCTTGAATATATAATATATGATTTTTTATATAGTTTTTGTGCAGTGCTTACGCTGACAGCGATTGTATGGATGGCATTTGTTTTTATAAGGCACCGCAATATAGCGGTTACGGTAATTGCGGTATTTATGGGGGTGGAAATGTTTTTGTATCAAAAAATACATCCACAGAGCGTATATGGCATTTTTAAGCAGATTAATCTTATAAGACTGTTAAAGGTTAATGATATAATAAGCACATATGCCAATCGCGGCAAAGGAACATTTGTGGTTTCCGAATCAAATATAATGCTGACAGTTACGACGGTGCTTTTTATTGCCGCATGTGCGGGAGGAATTCTTGGAACCGTATATATGAGACCGGAACAGAAAAAATCAGTGATTGCAAGAATTGCGGATAAAATATGGGAAATGTATCAGCATTTATTGTCGGGATATTCGATTACGGCAAAGGAATTCCATAAACTGCTTATAACAGGCAGAGGATTGATTGTTATAGGCGTGCTGGCGATTTTGGCGGTTTATTTTGTGAGATACGGACAAATGACATTTTCTGACAGCACAAAAGAACTTGATAATATCTATATTACCAATGGCGGAAAAGAATATCATTATATAACCGATATGGTTAATGAAAGATTAAATGATTATCAGAGTGCGGTTAAAGATGCACAAGATTGTATGGCTCGTTACAATGCAGGGGAAGCAACGCTTGAGGAGGTTACAGAGAGCTCATCAACGGTTTCGTTATATGCGGTTAAGCTTGGCAGGGTATCCGAATTTATGAAAAAACAGGAGTATTTGCAGGAAATTAACGAAAAATACGGAGTAGACGGCTACATGATTTCGGACAGGGGCTATGAGGAGATTTTTGGAAAATATTCGATTATAAGGGAGGCTGTACTGTTTTTGGCACTTGCTGCCGCAATAATTCTTATAGTAGCTGAAAATATTGTGCTTGAATACAGAACGGGAATGAATTATATAATAAATGCCTCAAGGCACGGAAGATGCTGGATACAGATACACAGAGCTTTAACGGGTGTTATGCTTACAATAATTCTGTTTTGCTTTATATACGGCATGGATATGTATACTATGTATACAATGTATGGTATGCCGTACCTTGAAGCTCCACTTATGAGTCTTACTTTTATGGAGGGGTGTAATCCGTCTTTTACAATAGGGCAATGGATTATAATTCGTCTTGTAAAAAGATTTGTTGTGATTCTTCAAATATATATTGCCACATATGTCATAACAAATGTTGTTATGGTTGTCCGCAAAGAGAAAACGTATTAAACACACAAAAGTTTGAAGCAAAAAAGTTTATAACAAAAAGTTAAGGCACAGCCGACAGAAGTTTTTCTGTAAGCTGTGCCTTTGTTTTCAATGAATTAATATATTTAATTTCAATGATTAATAATACATAGACATGCCACCTGATGTATTAATGAAAGCAAAAACATAAAATACGATTGTTAAGATTCCGAGGATAAGACCTACCAGAAGAGCAATCTTACATCTTTTGAGCTGTTTTTCATAATCATCGAAGTTTCCGATTTTGAAAGCGTTGTTACCCATGATAATAAATATTATTCCGATTACACCACATATTTTATTTAAAAATACGGCACACAATATACTCAGAGTAAGCCATGTGCCAAAAGATGGTGCATTCTGGCTTGATGGATATGGCGGACGGTTATATCCGTTATTATATTGATTATATCCGTTGTTATATTGGTTTCCGTACTGATTATTGTAGTTATTATAGCCATTGTTTCCATAACCATTATTGTAGCTGTTGCCGTTATTATAACCATTGTTGTAGCTGTTGCCGTTATTATAGCCATTGTTGTTGCCGTAGCCGTTATTATAGCCGTTATTGTAACCATTGCTGTTGCTGTAGCCGTTATTATAGCCATTATTGTAGCCGTTGTTATTACCATAGCTGTTATAGCCATTATTGTAACCGGAATTGCCATTGTTGTTATAATAATTATTATATCCGTTGCCATAATTGTTGTTATTGGAATTATTGGAATTATTGCTGCCGGAATTGTTATTGTAATAATTGTTGTCAGAAGAATTATTGCCGTCAGAATTATCGGATGTTGAACTATTGTTTGAATAGTCATCTGATGGTCTGTAATTGGCATCATATGTATCATTATAGCTGCCGTAAGTTCCGTTGCCGGAAGCATTATTACCGTTATTCTGATTATTATTCTGGTTGTTGCCTGAATTATCATTAAAAGGATCTGGTGTATAGTTATCCATGAAACTCCTCCATTTCTGTATGATTCATACTATACTTAGAGTATAATAAATATAAGCTGTTACGTCAAGTTAAAATTTATTACTAAAAAGTAAAATAAAAATAGCATTTGCATGTAAATTGTTAAAACAAATAAAAAAATAAGTTTGTAAATTTTATAATTGCATGATATACTCATAATAACATTAATATGTTGATGACATAAAATATTGGAAATACAGGAGTAAAAATTATGCCTAATATACTAATTGTAGAGGATGATATAAATATTAATAACCTTCTTTGCGAGGTACTTAGGAAGGCAGGTTATATGTGTGAACAGGCATTTTCAGGAACGGAGGCAAAGCTGCTTCTGGATATAAAAGAAAAGGCTTATACGCTTGTACTGCTTGACTTAATGCTGCCTGGTGCAAGTGGTGAAGAGGTTTTAAAAGAGATAAGAAAGCAGGGAAGGCTTCCGGTGATTGTGCTGACTGCAAAGGATAGTATAGATGATAAAATCGGAGTGCTGACAGACGGAGCAGATGATTATATAACAAAGCCCTTTGAGATAAGAGAGGTACTGGCACGTATTCAGGTACAGCTTCGTCATATAGAGGCAGAAACAAAAAGTGAAGCAGATGCAGAAACAGAAGCAGAAACGGAAGTAAAAACAAAGGCTGGTATACAGGAAGGACAAGGCAGCGGAAGGCTTGAGTTCAGGGATATGGTGCTTACACGCTCTACCTTTGAGGTAAGTATCGGTGGCAGGGTGCTTCCTAAGATTACAAAACAGGAATTTGCAATACTGGAATTGCTGCTTAAAAACCCGAAGCAGGTGTTTAGCAAGGAGGATATATTTGAATATGCGTGGGATCAGCCATATATGGGTGAAACAAAGACACTGGATGTGCATATAAGCAATATCAGGAAGAAAATAAAAACCGTTACATCTGATGAATATATAGAAACAATATGGGGGATTGGATATCGCCTGCATGAATAATTTACTCTTTTTTTACTATTTATTTGCGATTGATTAGGATTTATTTTTTATGATAAGAGCAGATAGGTGATTGCGGAATGTATTAACCAGAATTTATGTGGTTGTAAGAGTTTCGCAAACACCCGGATAAGAGCATTTAGGAAAAGGAGAAGAAGGCTTTGAGTGAATTATTATTGCAGACAAGGAATCTGACTAAGCAGTATGGCAGACACAGGGCGGTTGATGATGTAAATATGCACATTAAAAAGGGTGCGATATATGGCTTTATTGGAAGAAATGTTCCGAGATACATACTGAAAGCATGATCCACTACTTAGAGGATTATATGTACTGTACTAGAAAGCTGGGGCTTTATGTGCAGTTAGTAGCATAAATTATATAGGGGCTATCTAAATATATTTACCTCCTGTGATTAAGTTATATAAAGACTTAACACAGGAGGTTTATTTTTATGATAACAGTAGAAAAACTGGAAAAAGGTACTTATTTTGATGATGCTTTTAAGATCTCATTTAGATACGATCCCACTACTGTAGCTAAGGTAAAAGAGGCAGAGCTGGTACTCACATTATCACTCACGATATAAAGAGTACTGTAAATAAGAGCTCAGATCTCAATGTAGCACAGGCATTATCTACAGGAGGCTCCTCTGGAGCTATCACAATGGATATAGCTGTAAAGGATGAGGTAGAAAGCCCTCATTATGAGGGAGTAGGCGTTGGAATGGCGTTTACAAAAATCATTACCCACGATATTAACAGCAAAGCAACTAACAGCGGTAATACTACTGTAGCAAGCCCTGTAAACACAGCTACAGTTATTACAATAAATTAAAGAAAAGGAGTGTGATAAAATGGGTGCTTTTAAGAGTGCAGTAATCACAAAAAAAGGACAGGAACTCTTAGCAAAAGTGGTAGCAGGTACTACTAAGCTGGAGTTTACTAAGATCAAGGTATCCGATGCTAAGCTATCTGGAGATCTGGCAAGTATGACAGGTATCGGTACTATCAAACAGGAGGAAAAGGTAGCCTCTGTAGTGAGAAAGAATGGATCTAATGTAACAGTATCCGCTAGTTTCTCTAATCAGACCTTAGGGCAGGGTTATTATGTAAGAAACTTAGGATTATACGCAAATGATCCACAGGCTGGAGAGATCCTCTACAGTATTTCAGTAGCAGATGAGAGTACCGCTACAGCGGATTATATGCCTCCATTTAATGGTATCGGTGTAAGCTCCCTTATGGTAGATCTTGTAACAGCGGTATCTAATGCCTCTAGCGTAAAGGTAAATGTAGATCCTACCGCTGGAGCTACAGTAGCACAGATCGTTAATTTACAGGAGCAGATTGACGATGTTAAGAGCTTTGTAGGCTATGAGAGCTCCGATGTATACGGAGTGGAGGTTGATTTTGTAAATAAGAAATTTGCAAGATTAGCAGGAGCAGAAAATCTTACCTCTGGTGCAGATTTTGATAAGCTCACTCCGTGGGGCGGTAGAAAGAGATGTAACCTTACTAATGAGGGCGTTATGGTAGCCTACAGAGGGGAAACAGGTTACTCAGAGGCAGGAGCTACCTCAGCTACCATTACAAAGGGTACTACAGAATATCCTAGCGGTACTAAGGTACAGACTATGGTAGAACAGCCTTTATTCTATACTAAGGTTGTGCCTGTAAAATCCAGCGTTTCCTCCTCTGGTAGAGGTAAGAAATATGATAAGGCTAGATTTTATATCAGCCCTACACCTAAGGCAGGATTTAAGCCTGTGGATGGTTTCTTAGATGATAACGGTATCTTACAGGATAAGATTTACCTCTCAGCTTTTGAGGGATCTATCTTTGATACCTCCGCTGGAGCATACCTTAAGGCAGATGAGCAAGTAGCTGATTTTGCTACAGATATGCTCTCATCTATCGCAGGTGCTAAGCCAGCCAGTGGACTTACACAGAACCTCACTAGAGCAAACGTAAGAAAGCTCTGTACTAACAGAGGTAAGGGCTGGAAATCTCATAACATTTTCGCTCTTACAGCTACTCAGTGGCTTATCTTAGTAGAGTATGCCTCTATGAACGCTCAAAGCGTTATCGGACAGGGTGTAAGTACTTTTACAGACGATGGATCTACTAACATGGCTGTAGTAACAGGTGCTACCTCTGGTTTAGGTAATGGCTCTGGTATTGATCCTAACGCTGGAGTAGATGGTAAGTGCTCAGTATCTTACAGAGGAGAGGAAAACCTCTGGGGTAATATCTGGACTTGGCTGGATGCTATCAATATTTATAACGATAAGGCAAGCGGAGTATACAATGCTTTTGTTAAGCCTTATGGAGAGTGTAAGGATGATACTACAGCCGATGGATACAAAGCCTTAGATTTTAATATTGCCACAGGAGAGGGCTATATTAGTGGCTTTGGATACGATGAGGATCATCCAGATCTTTTCCTTTGTGCGGAGCATAACGGTGCATCTAACCTCCCAGTAGGAGATTATTATTGGAATAACAATGATGGTTTTCGTGTGGCTATATTGGGTGGTAGTTGGAGTAATGGTGCTATATGTGGTGCATGGTATCTTAATCTGAATGATGCCTCCTCTGATCGCTATCGGAGTATCGGCGGTCGCTTGCTGTATGTGCCTCAGACAAAGATTAGTGCATAACAATAGCATCATAAACTCAACAAAATAAAGAAATCAAAGAGGGTAATAGAGAGGGCTGTAAAGCTCTTTTTTATTGCCCTTTTTGTCGGTAGCTAAAAGGCGTTTCGTGTTACTAAATTAGGTGGTAAATGGAATAATGGTACTAAATGTGGTGCATGGTATCTTAATCTGAATAATACCTCCTCTAATCGCAATCGGAATATCAGCAGTCACTTACTATATGTGCATATAAAAAGAAAAATAGTAAAAGTGTGTTACACCATGACACTTATTTATATAAGTGAGATTTAGCTACCGTGGCTCTTGCCAAAACATAAAACTCCTCTATGAGGAGCGGTAAAAAATAGCTAAGAGGGTGCTTATGTGCGGAGAGATCCGTAAACCATGTTAGCCTAGCAAGCTAAGAACTGATTGTTATGTGAACGATAGCACAGGGGTACTACAACAGGTAGTTAGCTCCCTCTTATGCACATACAAAATTATGATAAGGTGGGTGCCAAAACACATGAAAGATACTGGAGATTTATTTTCTAAGATTTGTGATATGGATAATCTTAGAAAAGCCCACAAGAACGCAAAGAGAGGTAAAGGGTGGTATGCAGAGGTAAAGTGTATAGAGAAAGATCTGGATCATTACCTAAAGAGGCTACAGGAAAATCTAATAGAACACAGGTATCATACCTCAGAATATGAAATCTTTACAAAGAAAGAGAGTAATAAGGAGAGGGAGATTTATAAATTACCATTTTACCAAGATCGTATATGTCAATGGGCTATTTTACAGGTTATAGAGCCCTACTTACTTAATTCCATGACAAAGGATACCTATAGTGCAATCCCTAACAGAGGGATCCAGCCTATTATCAATCAGTTACGAGGGTATAAGAAAAAGATTAAGAAAGATGGAAAAGTAGTAGCGGAGAAGTGGATACCCAGTATTTTAGTATCAGATCCAGAGGCTACAAAGTATTGCTTAAAGCTGGATGTAAGAAAGTATTATCCCAGTATTGTACACGATGTACTAAAGGCTAAGTATAGAGAGCTCTTTAAGGATGAGGAGCTTATCTGGTTAATGGATGAGATCATAGATAGTATTAGTACTTGTCCAGCCACAGAGGAAAATATAGAGATCCTCCAGAGGCTAGGTGTGGCGGTAAATATTATCATAGACGATAACGGTAGAGAGTTTGTGGATGGCGTAGGTATTCCCATTGGAAACTATGTTAGCCAGTATGACGGTAATTTTAATCTATCTATAGTAGATCACTGGCTCAAAGAGGTTAAGGGCGTTAAGTACTACTTTAGATACATGGATGATATGGTTATTTTCGGTAGCAGTAAAGAGGAATTACACAAACTCAAAAGAGAGTTAGATGAGTTTATGGCGGTAAATCTTAAGCAGGTGCTTAAGCATAACTGGCAGGTATTTCCTACTAAGGTAAGAGGTGTAGATTTTGTAGGCTATAGATTTTTCGGAGAGTATACCTTACTCAGAAAATCGACTTGCAAAACATTTAAGCGTAGGATGCTTAGCATCTCCAGTAAAAGAGAAAACAATGTGAGCCCTACTTATAGTGAGTGGTGCTCATTTAATAGCTATGTGGGCTGGCTACAGCATTGTGATAGCTTTAGGCTATACCAGAAATATGTAGAGCCTAATGTAGAATATATGCACAATTATTACTTAAAGGAGGTAAAAGGTAATGCAGAAATTTATAAACGTAAGAACTACAGCGGAGAGCGTAAAGCCTCTTGAGATTGATGATTACCATGTATATGTAAATACAGGTATCAAAGAGATCCATGAGGAGGCTAAGGAGGGAGATCTTAGTTCTGGGTTTGATGGGTTTGAAATTGAAACACAGGAGATCTATGAGAAAGATGAGTACATCCAGCTCATAGCAGAGAAAAACAGCTCCTTAGAGGAGCAGGCTACAGATTTACAGTTAGCCTTAGCAGATGTGTATGAGCAGATGTTAGGGTTATCAGCTAAATAAGAGGGAGGAGAAAGATTATGGCACAGGTTTACGCTACTTTGATCCGCAAAGGGTTAAGGACTATTGATAATATACCAAAGGATCTCAGAAAAGCCGTACAAAAAATCTTAGACGGAGATAATGAGTAGTATGTTACTCAATATTATCTTAAAAACAATACTCAGAAAGGAGGTAAAAGCTATGGCAGTAATTTACGCTACCCTTATTGTAAAGGGCAAAAAGACGATCAATGATGTACCGCCTGTAATCAGAGAGCAGGTTAAGCAGATCCTCATTGATCTTGATTTACCAGAGCTTGCAGAGTAAGCCACAGGGGGAGAGCTAAATGCTCTCCCTTTTATTATGGCGGAAAGGAGGATCTTATGGATATGGCTACAGATGCAGATATTAACATCGAGCACAGACTTACTGAGGTAGAACAGCGAGCAAAGAGTAACACTAATCGACTTAATGAGCATGATGAGATACTCAAAAGTAACAGTGAGATGATCGGAGCTATAAAGGAGCTGGCTACTGAGGTTAAGTATATGCGTGGGGATCTGAATGAAACCGTTGAAAGGCTTAACAAGCTGGAGGGTAAGGATGGGGGTAAGTGGGATAAATTCAAGTGGCTTATTGTAACAGGGCTTGTAACACTTATC
>OLGH01001535.1_pt1 | contig 21392 bp, 16 predicted proteins | sample 1604851 | NCBI WGS metagenome assembly OLGH01 (sample SAMEA3888894, study PRJEB22519) | human gut metagenome | biome: human gut; feature: human-associated habitat; material: faeces | place: Denmark | collected 2010 | reverse complement strand
AGCGACTGCGTTCATGAGCAAGTAGCGAAAGCGGATTGCGAATGTCCGCTTTACACTTTTCAGCAGCAAATCAGCAGCCTAAAGCAGATGGTATACAATGATATGCGTTATCCTCCGAGTTTTCCTTCGAGTTTTTTCTAAAATAACTCGAAGGAAAACTCGAAACACTTTCCGTATTCCTACTAAACGTCAACATATGTAACTCATGAAAACAGCAATTATTATAGGTAACTAATATATAATCTCACGAATAGTGCCACTAATTGGAACAGCATCATACCTATTAAACAACACAAGATTCTTTCCTATAATTTTCTTTGTTCTTGTACATGGATATATAATCCCTGTAATTCCTTTAGATTCCAAATACCCTGCCAAAATATGAAATGATTTATATGCTTTTTCTTTTCCAGCGTTATCATCTTCGTCTACCTTTTTATAAATCGTATTGCATATCATCTTTAAATATGTTTTTGCAATTGCTTTCTCAATAATTGAGCTATCAATTAAGGTTTTATTGACATTTTTCTTAATATATCGCTTAACGCTTCTCCTGGTTGTTCCCATTTTCTTTAATTCCACTTTGTCTGACAATGTTGAATTAAAAAATAAATCTTTAACTATTTCTTCATATCTATCCAATGCCATTTCAATCTTCCATAGTTCTACATCATTATACGATAAATCCAAAATTTTTCCTTCTTTTATTGGTTTAAAATGACAAAATGAATATTTATTACCGTTTTTAGCTCTGTATTCTTCTAAACAGATATATTCACTAACTGATAATTCATCATTATATTTTCTTTCGTTCTTATCAAAAGACAAATACAAATATGTTTTTCCCGGAGGATTCCATCTATTTATAGTAGCTATATTATCTCTTGGAATAAATCTGCTTTCATCCCATCCCCATTCTTTAACTACTCTACACAAAACATCACTAACACTTAATGCGTAAAAAAACTCATCTTCATATTTTTCTATGCATTTTGAAAAAACATCATCAAAAATATCTATAAATGCCTTATCAGTATTTTCTGCAGCACATATAATATTATCCCATTGTTTTTCAATAACATTTCTGGCATTTTCCAGTCTCACATCTGAAACAAATTTTTCGAAATAATGTGGCTGTAAATGTACTCCTAATAAAAAATAATATGGCCTTAAACTCAAAATATAATCTGTAAAATCTTGCTCCATATATTGACCTGTATCCTTATAAGCCATATCCAGTTGCTTTCCACACTCATTTAACATCTTATATAACATTACATCATTTTTACCCCATTGCCATAAATCTCTTCTAATCCTCTTACTAATAAGAATAAGTATTGCCTTATACTCAGATGATAAGTTTTCCAATCTTTGAAGTTCATCCAATATAAGCATATTGTAATTCACATTATTTGTTAACAAATCTCCTCCTTTCCTCTCGAGTTTTCTTTCGAGTTTTTTAAAGTCCACTCGAAATAAAACTCGAAATACTAAAGTATTACATAATATGATTTATTTCCTCGTCTGCAAATATCTATCAATTTCTCATTCCTCATCTTATCAATGACACTTCTAGCCTGTTGCTTGGTAAATCCACACATCTCCTGTATCTTAGCAGATGTTATTTGATCATTTGTCTGCAGATATTCTAAAATCATATTTTTAGCCTTGATATACTGAACTGTTTTGTCTCTTGTATATTCCACATCTGATTTTAGTGTCTCATAAACCTTAGCTGTGAGCATATATTCCTTGCCAACAATCTCTATCAAACCTCTGCTAATCAGCTCATTGCATGACTTTTTTGTTTCGTCCAGAGATTTTTGGACTTTTCTTGATAGTTCCGATAGCTGCTCTTTTCTATTGTCCATTAAGTTTCTTAATATCATCATCTCAGCCAAAGGCATAATTTTACTGTTTTTATCCTGCACTTCGGTAATGAACTTAACAAATTCTGTGTTATCTATTGCACTGAATATTGTCAAAGAAACTGCATCATTAAACGATCTGTATCTTGGATAAGGCTTACCCATTGAAACCATGTCCTTAAAGATAATATCTACTCCCTGACCTGTTCTCTGAACATATTTCAAATTCTGAAGTGTCTCTGCTATCAGTTTATTCCTTGGTATAGATGGATGTGTTATGATATTGTCCTCTGTAATTCCATCAAGGAATCCGCCTGGATTTTCAATAACTATTCTATCCGGATATTGTTTTACATAAACTGCTGCATTGCTCTGATAGTCTCTATGAGACAATGCATTGAGAAGTGCTTCCTGAAATACTCTCTCCGGAAAATCTTCCACCTCAAGTCTGAATAATCCTACCTGAATGTTCTCTATCTTACTGTATGCTTGTACTCTCTCGGTCAACTTGTCAATAACGCTTATTAACGGCAGCTTCAAATCAAGTCTTGCATCGTATTCTTCTAAATTATCAGCTGAATAATGCAAATATATAACTTCCGCCTGCGGTAACAATCTTTGAATTGAAGTTTCTTTTCCCACAAAGAGCAGACCTGCAATAGTCAGCCGTTCTACATCTCCATCATATTTTATAAGCTGTAAGTCTCTCAAAAAATCTATGTCATCCAAATCCGGTAATGTGGATTTAGAATCCCTGACTCTTAGCTTTTCCTTCAGGCTGTACACTTCTAACTTATTTACATCATCCAAAGTACTTTCGCCTATAATTCTGCCTGAAAAATCCGGATTCTGTGCAGAAGAATAGACATTGCTCATCTCATCCGGATATGCAGGTTTTGAATTTCTACCTAATCTCTTCAGACATCTGCCATCTGTAGTTGTATATGTCTTTCCATCTGCTTTGACTGATATTGCAATAACGAGTTTTCCTTGATACTCGAAGTCTGATATTTCTGTAAATAATGGTGGCACAGTTCTATCATAAATCCCCTCAATAATACGCTGACCATCATAATTCCTATCACAACCAGTAACTTTAATTGGCTTATCTTCTACTCCAAAATAAACTGTTCCGCCCTTGGTATTTGCAAATGCAATTAATTCATCAACAGCAAGGGAAATAATTTCTTTCATATTTCTTGCATTTATCCAAGACTTAAATTCAACTGTATCAGTTTCCTCTTTATCTAATATTTCCTTAAATTCTTCTTCAGTCATTAGCGTTACACCTTCTTTCCCAATAAACATTCATATCTAATTTGGTAATAAATATTCTTTCGTAATCCCCTTACTTTTAAGTTCATTCATTATTGCATTTTTTAATTTAGCCGGAATAATAATCTTAACCAAAGAATGCCCTCCATCTAATTCTCTCGGAACTGCTACTTCGTGTGGACAAATTATATTATCTCCTGCATTCAGAGTTGTCCGCATTTCATCAATCGGTGTTTCAAATTTCACTCCACACACGTATAAGCATCCTTTTTGCCTTTGTATTCGAATATTCGTCTTCTGCTGGCTTCTTGGCTGCATTATCATAAATCCATGATCTAAAAATGATACCAATTCTCCACAGAAATCTTTTATCTCACAATAGTTTTCCATTAGCTCTGGATATTTCACTAAAAGTTCTTCTGCCAATTCGCGAATGCTAAGTTTATCTTTTTGAATATTGACAAGCTCACATTGTATTTTAGTTCTCATCCATTTAGGATCATATGGTGAATATGACCATATAAATACCGCACCATCTTTATCCATGCCATCACAACAGGCAAAATACAAAGCAATATTTATATCTGTTGTAAAATCTATCAATCTTGTTGCCTGTATATAATGTTGCTCATATGCCATTACCTCAAACAACAAATCTCCACTTTCTGATATTCTCTCATCAACGCCCTTATTTCTGCATATACTTGGCATGATTTTCCATGAAGAATCGCTCTGTCCCCGATAAAAAGCTCGCCAATATGTATATTCATCCCCTATATCTCCCCTGCCTTGCCTAGGTAATTTATGAAATGAATTATAATCATTTGCAGCTTTATAAATCTGTTTTATGTCTTCAACTAAAATCTCTTGATAATCATGTTTTTCAATAAACTCTGTCATATATACCGATTCAGCTCCAACCTCCTACTCTACTACAACTCCTTAACAATCCTCATAAACTCCTCATAAGAATAAGCTCCATTATATCCAGGATTCTTTGTTTCAAACACCATATAATACTTATACATTCTTCCAGCCATCTCTGCCCACTTTGCCCCGGTTTCGGCTTTTTCTCTGGATTCAGAATTTTCAAGCTGATCACCTTTAGTTTCTATTAGTAAAAGTTTACCGCTTTCTGTTCTCACCATAAGATCCGGATATGCGTTTACAGCACCATTTATGGCAAATCCTTTTCTTGCCATATTTCTATGCCACCATTTAATATTGTTTAATGAGGATAATTCCATGACAACCTTTCTTTCATATTCGTTATCAAACTTTTCCTCTTCGTTATATAATGATTTTGGTATTGATGCTATTGTTTCTGTCGGGCTGATTTCTTTCGGTAGCTTATATGATGGCTGACAAGAAATTTTATCTTGTTCCACCCACTCATAAAACATTTTCTTAGCATATTCATTTAAAAGCGAATTAACTTTTTTATTAATCTTCAGAACATAGATACCTGGTGTCTGTTCCATATCTGTTAATTGATCCTCTGTAAGATTCTGAATAATCCTGTCTACATATACCTCCAAGTCTCTGTCATTTATCGCATTATTCTTTGATAATTTCTTTATTATCATATCCTTGCACAGACGCATTTTTCTATCTGACGGCTGTTCATCAAACCACTGTTTTACATTTTGGCTATCAAAGCCCTGCAATTTCCATGCTTTTGGCAATGCATCTGAATCATCAATATCAATTCTTGCAATTTCTGAATCTATGCTGTCAAAATCAATTACAGTATCCTTATCTAATAATGAAAATCCCGCATACAGATTTTCCTTTGTTAATACCTGATGCTCATGTTCAGAAAACAGAGACCTACCTGTTTCTATCATAAATTGTGGTATTTCTATCTGTCCTGCTTCACTAACATATAACTGATTTACTTTGTAATGCTTCATCTTATTTCCAACCTCTGGTGGTACTGGCACATATTCTTCTTCTGTTTCCTCAAAGTCTTTCCAATATAATTCATTCTGTGTTTTTGCATGGTCGAGCATATCTGTTACCGCATCATTAACCTCAGATTGACTCTGTGATTCCATATTTTCATTATTTACGAATGGTGATATTTGCTCCCTCACAAAGTCTACATTTAAAGAATCTATCTCATCCGATACATTACTTGTATCATCAGTTACATCATTATCTAACTTTAACTCTGTCTGTATATTACCAGCTTGTTCTACTGGAAATTCAGTATCCTGCTCCACATAATCATCTATACGATAATCTTTACTTGTAAAGCCAGCCGCATTAAGTCCTGCTACTACCTTGTCGAGTGTTGCATAAAAGGCATTTGATGATGTAATAACATACGAAAGGTTCAATACCTCTCTTTCATTCTTTCTCGTATTAGGAAGTCTGAGAATTCTTCCTAAAATCTGTTCTACATCTATGCTTGATGTTCTATTTGCGACTGTTGCCAATATATATGCAAATGGACAATCCCATCCTTCCTTTAATGCATTAACTGTAATGATATACCTGATACTACAATCGTGGCTGCTTAAATCTATATTTTTTAACTCATCCCTGTCCGCAGTCTTTATTGCAATTTCAGATTCTGGTATCCCCATATCAATAAGAGTATTCTTTATCTTATCATAGGTTGTACTGTCATCATTGTTTCTGGGCTGAGCCTGAAATAAAACAATTGGTCTGATATATCTGCCACCATTTTTCTGTTCTTCAACTGCTTCATTTTCTAATTTTCTTCTTAATGAAATTGCAGATACAAAAACATCTTCCTGTGATTTTCTGTTATAAACAATTACAGGTAATTTAACCATATTTTCTGCTTTAAGCTGTCTTGCATCTACAAATGAGATAATATTACTTCCATTTTTCGGTGTAGCAGTCAAATCAAGTACAAATGAAGGATTGAAATTCTGTAACATTTCTTTACTGAGCTTACTTGTAGCATGATGACTCTCATCAACAATAACAACTGGATTCAATTTACGGATAACTTGTATCAAAGCTGTTTCATCCGTATCTTCCAACAACGAACCACTATCCTGTTTAAATCTCACAAATGGCAACAAACTACCATTCTCTTGATACGCTTTTCTTCCATCCTTTTTGCTCGTCCGAAATGAATCATAGCTCAATACAAATACGGATAAATTATCACTAACCGAAGTTGGATTAAAATTCTGTCCATTTAACAATTGCTGTTTAGAATAAATTTCGACCTTATTACCAAAATCAACATCTATTTTCTTCCTATAATCATGATTCTTATCTGTTAATGTCCTATATGTCTGAGTAAGTATTGCATCTGATGGAACAAGCCATACTACAGCTTTAGGATGTATGTGAGGCATTGAATCAAATATCGGCTTGATTGAATTTGCTGCCAGAAATGTTTTTCCACCACCTGTCGGAACTTTGAAGCATACCTGTGGAACTCCTGCAAGTTCCGAATTGTATGGTGGCATTCCGTCTATTCCCACATTCACTCCTTTTTCATTCCATAAGGTGCTGTATGCCGAACTTATGCTCTGCTTCTCTATAAGCAGTTCTAAAAATCGTTCTAAATCTCTTATTACCTGTAACTGATAATTTTTAAGTTCCATACCTTGTCCTTTCTAGATATGCTCAATATCTCTTGGTATTTTCTTAAATGTAATATTCCACTTCTGTAAATCAATATCTGATAATGCACAAGCATCAGCATATATAATATATGCCTGGTTCTTTACATTTACCGTTGCTAAGAAAGAATAGTCAAGTATTGTAGCCTTGTCCTTTTCATAATAAAAATAATATGCAGTATCATTATGAGAGCCAAGATAATATTTCTCCTGTTCGTTCTCGGCATACTCAAGCCCATTGGTTTCTGTGTACCAGATATATTTTCTAATTTCAGCTGTATCTATATCATTGTTGATAGTTCCATCCTGCAAGAACAATGGACTTCCTAATTCATAATATGAGAAGTTACCACCTGTTCCATCTACCGCATTATTCCCTTTACCATAACCATCAATTACCCGCTTTACACGTTCGGCTGTTATTGTATCAGCATAATCACCCATCTCGACCAAAATAAATTTACGATTACCACCATCTTTTTTATTCATGTTCAAAACAGCGTGAGCGGTTGTACCTGAGCCTGCAAAAGAATCTAGAATAACTGCATCAGACTCAGAAGCTATTTGTGTAATACGCTCTATTAGTTCAAATGGTTTTGGTGTCGAAAATCCTACAATTTTAAGGCTTTTTAACTGATTTGAAGCCCCTTGAGTATGGTTTACATCTTCGTAGTGCCAAAGAGTTCTATTAACAACTCCATCATGTTCACATAAAAATTTTTTAATACGAGGCATTTTCGCTGTACCATCAACTCCCCAAAACAATCGATTATCCGCTTGAAAAAGTTCTGTTTGCAATTGCGAGTATTTCCAAACAGCTGTATCTTTTGGAAAGACTGCTTTCCCTGTATTAGGATTTACAATTGGATAATACAGATTAGGCCTCTCATCCTTTGACTTATTGCAAGTATATGTAGCAGAATTCCAATCCCCTCTTTCATCATTATCAGGATTTGAATAATACTTTAATTGTTTTTGATTAAGCGGTAACCTATGTGGTTGCCAAAGTAGCTTGTCTTTACTATAAACCAATATATACTCTACATCATTGCTAAAGAAATGTGCATCATTTGAAGGCGAGGCCTTCTTAAACCATGAAATAGTATCAACATAATTTGAAGTTCCAAATATTTCATCACATATCAATTTTAGATTTGCATATTCATTTCCATCTATACTGATAAAAATAGCTCCATCATTTGACAATAATTTTTGTAATAACACCAGTCTCGGATACATCATACATAGCCATTTATCATGCCTTGACAAATCTTCGCCTTCTTTACCCACTACTTCTCCGAGCCATTTCTTTATTTTAGGATCGTTTACATTATCGTTATAAATCCAACCTTCGTTTCCAGTATTATACGGTGGATCAATATAGATACATTTAATCTTCCCCTCATACTGTGGCAAAAGTGATTTTAATGCTTCTAAATTATCGCCATGTATAATCATGTTCTCACTGTGAATATCATCTTTATGCACGCCATCTTCATCATAACTGTACTTGCGTTCAAGAACTTTATATGGCACATCATTATGATGATTTATTACCTTATCTTTTCCTATCCAATCCAATGTAGGCATATTTACTTGCTCCTTGTTTATAATTATTGCAGTTTTTCTATTGTCTCAATTATCATTTCAGCTTTATCCGTCAACACATACTTTCCTCTTGTTTTTTGCTCAACGAAATCCTGTTTTTGTAACACACTAAACATACTATTAATCTTCATTTTGCTGCATTTCAAAGTTGTAGCTATCTGTTGTTGTGTTAATGGAATCACTTTCTCGTCTAATATTATAGCTTCATTATCATGCATCAATTTCAAAAGGTCATAATAATCATTCAAAAATAATCCGATACCCATATTTTCTCCCTTAGTTGCAAATAAAAATGTATAGGTAAATTATATCACATTTATGTTGTATTATAAATATTATTTTTTTGTTATCTAAAAGTTATCTAAAAGTGTTGTATCAATTCTGTAATTTATTATATTTATCCTTAACACAAAGTAAATAAGCTTTCACACATAATACTGTGAAAGCCTCATACCATAGAAAAAGTGGCACTGGAATTTGAATTCCAGCGCCACTGCTTTAATAACATTTATCCCGAAACACCGTCTCCTATAGCTTACTGCTTCTCATCCAGATACAGCTGAACTCTGTCCTGTATAAGCTGTGCCGCCATCTCCGGTGTGCTCTGTCCTGCAAAGAGACTGTCAAGTTCCTCATAAATAATATTATCGATTGTCCCATTGCTTGTGCTTATGGCACCGATATGGTCTATAAGATACCTGACATGCTCCACATCCTCAGCCGTGGCAGCGTAGTAAGTCTGTCCGTTCATTGCCCCCTTTTCCTTCTGCCGCACATTTCCGTCAGCATCGTACACAATCTCACCATTCTCGTCATATACAGGTTCTATTTCCATTGCGCTGTCAAAAACAGCCTCCAGCTTATCCACCATAACCGGGAACTGCGTGGCAGAATCCGGCTTGCTCTGATACTTTATACCATCAGAATATCCCTGCGTTACAAGAAATTCTATAAATTTCCATGCACCATCTTTATTTTTACACATGCTGTTAATTGCATAGCCATTACTCACAACGGCATGGTATACCGGCTCATTTTTCTCGTACGGATATCCCTTGAATACAGCATCATCCCCTAATGTTTCCTCAATCGTCTGATATGCCGCCATGCTTCCGATTTTTATGTCATATACGATATTATCTCCGCTTGCCAGTGCTTCACGGAGCTTATCATCAGTTGAAACATCATATCCATCACCAACTCTGTACTCTGCCGCATACGCCAACAGCTCTGCAAATTCAGCATTATCAAAATGCGCCTTGAAGCTCTGCCAATCAACATATTTACCGCTGTCAGACATATATGCAAGCATCACAAGATATTCACCTGTAGAATACGATGTACCTATGCCGCCTATGGCACAACCTCGGTTACTTTCAACACACTCCATGAAATCGTCAAAAGTCCATGTCTCATCCGCCCCTACATATTGAGCCTTTCCGGGAAGTGCGGATATTCCGAACGCAGCCGGAATAACAGCAAGCTTTCCATTGTAGCTGCACACATCCAGCACACTCTCTACAAGCATTGACTCACTCAATTTATCCGAAGCATCAAGATAATCACTCAAGTCGTCTATCATGCCAACAGATACATATTCACTGATATCAAAAAGCGTCTGCTGTATAAGGTCTGGTCCATTGCCTGTAATCATCTCCGTTCCAAGCTTCTGCGTCCTGTCGGATGAATAAGGATAGATTTTTATTACTGCCTCATATATGCCCTGCGACGAGTTAAACTGCTTCACCATATTCTGAAGATAACCGTCAGGTTCCACACTGACACCTATAACAACCTCTTTTCGCATCCCGGTATATTCTACATCTGATTTTTCAAGACGGAGAAGAGTGATGCTTCTGCTGTCATCACTGATGCTTACATCGGCACTGACATAGACATCTTCACTCATTCTGACAATATCAGCGGCATTGCCGATGCCGATATCGGCCCACTTTATAACCATGTTGTATTGTCCGGCAGCACCATCCATAACATACACGCCGTCCTTGTTCTGCATGTACATTGTGTCTCCTACAGCCTTCACCGATATATATGGCTTTATACCGGTTATGTATGCCGCATCATCAATTTCATTTTCCAACTTCAATCTGCTTATACGCTTATCATAATCCTCACTGCCATCATAATTGCTTACAAGCATAAGATTTCCATCTGCATCACAGAACACGTTCTGTATATAATATGAGTACTCCTCCTGTGCCACAACCTGACCGTCAGTACTGCATACTGTGATATAACTTTTCTTATCCCCAAAAGAACACAATGCGATATAGTCTGTGCCTTCATCCTTGAAGCAGACAAGCTTATCGCAATTATCATATATCTCACTATCGCCTTCTAAACTTACATTCGCTTTAAGGCTTCCATCATTTTCAAATGTCCATAACGAATAAACAAATTTTCCATCAACCATCGTAAATCCAAGGACATATATATTATTCTCATCAAAACAGAATCTCTTAATGGCATAATCCATTGAAAACTCAAGCTCAACATAGCTTACAAGTTCCTCGGGAAATTCTCCCTCGTCAACGACCGCGCCAAGTTCTCCCTCCCCATCCACAGATGCCAGATCAGTGTAATCTATTCTGCCTATGAACGTGGTATATTTATCATCAGTCTTACGATATGCCAGAAATGCAAACACGTCATCATGCAAATCCGACTGGCCTCCGATAGTGAACTCGATGCTCTCCCTTATGGTATAGCTTGTTCCGGAATACATAGAGCACATATTAATACCTTCGGTGTATTTCTTAACCTCCGATACCTCATTTGCAGTACTTTCTTTTTCCGTCTGATTACTTCCCTGCTTTACGTCCTTGTTCCCGCACGCCATAACAAAAAATGATGCCAGCAGTAACATAACACCGATAAATATCTTTTTTGTGTTCTTCATTCCGTATGCTCCTCCATTGATTCTCATTTGTATATATTCTACAATCTGTTTTAAATTTAAAACATCCCCCTTTTCGGGAAAGAATCCTTAGCAAGAGCTGACTATCTTATTCGTAAAAATTTTGGCAACCGATTCTCCGTCATATATTTCGCACAATGCCGCACATTCCCTCAGAACCGAATTGTACTTCTCCTTGTCTTTTTCCTTGGTTTCATCATTCCATAGATTATTGTATTTGTGCCACCAGATTTTCTCAGGCCGGTACAATTCAAGCATCCGTTTTGCTGCCTCATCTGCAAGTCTGTCGGAGACTTCAAAATTTCCTATATCTCCCAGCATACTGGTATAATGAGTCATAAATCTTGTAAATACACTCTCCATACAATATACGTCATCACTCTCTCCGTTATTTGTGAGATATTCATATAGCAGTCCCATATAATCCATGGCTTTCTCCATGAGCCCTGACTTACCATAATATCCGGCAAGTGATACAATGCAAGCAAGCTCTGTACGTGTAAAATAGATTCTTTTACTCACCTGCTCATTTTTCCTAAGTCCATGGTTTCTGTTATTTATGAAATTGTCAATGTACTTTAACGGAACCGTAAGTTCTATAAGAGTCTTTACCCTGTCTGCAGCATCCTGTGGCGTTAGTTTCCAACGATTGTTTAATATAACCTGCTCTATCCACCCAAGCTCCTGCATATTATATGAATACCCTGGTACATCCTTTTTTAGTTCTTCCATAGCTGCGAGCGCATCGGATAATTCATTTCTTCCTGCAAGCTGGTTGATTTCTTCTTCCCTTTCAAGGGTAATAATATCCGGCACAATAAGCGATGCATACTGATAAGTACATGGCAGATTAAGACGATTATATATAAGTTTCATATTGGCATACTGCAGATTACTTTTATGCTGTTCAGTCTTTTCAATAGTTTTTTCGGCACATATTCCGTCACATAAATCTTTTCTGTTAAATCTTAACAAATCTCGTCTTGCCCTTATAATGTCATTAATACAATAAGCAGTTCCTTCCTGATAAATGTAGAAATCATTCGGCATTGTAAGTGGGACTTCTCTTATTCTGTACTCGTTAAGTATCGCGTCAAGCCACTGCCTTATTCTTCTTTTATCGAACTTCATCTGTTTTTGAAATCCGACATGCCCATCATCCTTTAAAGTTTCACATAGCTTATCTGCAATACATAAGTAAATATTAAAAAGTTCCACTATATAATAAGCCCTCTTTTGTGCTCTTAAAAGGCTTATGGCTTCATCACAGATTTTCTGCATACGCCTGAGTACATTTAAATCCGTCGTATTTTCATTTAATCTACAATAATAAACTGCCAGTTTGGGAAATATTTTTACTTTCGTTTTGATATCGTAATAATGCGTGTCCAGGCAGGCTATCAGTGCATTGATAACCTTCTCTTTATTTTCTGCAGCTTTACTATGCCACACGGCTTCCAAATAAAGGTTAAGCTCTCCAATCGACAGCTTATATCTTGAAAGAATACTCTCATCAATTATCCCACCATGGTATGCTTTAGATGTCAATGCGGCTGCCAGTTCATAATAGGGTTCCTCTCCATCTTTACCACACATCCCCTTCACGGTATAATAAAATTGCAGCCTCAGCTTTTCATCCGCTTCATTTTCATCAAGTTTCTGTGCATATATACCATCTATAGCTGCTATGTCTCCGGCAATATATTTTTTTCTGTATTCTTCAACCAGCGCATCCGCACTCATGTATTCTTTCTTCCTGAGCTGACTGATTATCCTTCTCCTGCACTGCCACTCCTCATACTCACCTACCGTGAGCATATTCTCAAACCACTCTCTCGCAAGTCCGAGCCTGTCAATCAGAAAATTCCTCAAAAGATAACCGGGAAATGTTTTCCCACTCTCTATATTATTCAGAACCTTCAACGAGCAAATACCCCTGACCAGTGTTTCCGCATTGATTTTATTCTTATCTCGGATACTCTTTATAAGATTACCGAAATCATTATCTTTATATTCCATCATCCGGTGCCCTCTTCATGTGTCTATTATAACATTCTTTTTCATCTTTTGCAATGTTATAGCTCCCCACAGACGATTCAGATGTTGGGGTCAAAACATGTGCTATAAACTTAGCATGTATAACGTATTATATTTATGCATATCACAACCTTTGTAAGAAGCACGGCAACAGCTCCGGTATCGCATATGTACACAACTACTTAAAATAATCCATCAGTTCTTTCATGTCAGATGATACCTTCCTTACAGTCTGGGTATCCTCTGAGATTCTGTTAACTGACTCTGCAATCTCCGTAACTCTTGCAGTTACCTCCTCATTGCTGGCAGCATTTTCTTCGCTTATAGCGCTGAGCTCAGACACACTGTTTATAATATCAAGCTTAAGAGCTTCAAGATTCTTTGTTTTGTCCATAACCGTCTGTGCAATAGCAGCATTTTCTTCTATTATACGGTTCAGTATATCGAAGCTTTCCTTTGCATTTCCTATGTCTGTCTGCTCCTGCTCGGCAAGCTCCTTCATTCTGCCTGTCAGGATCACGGACCGATTGGATTTCTCAAGAATGTTGTCTGCAATATTCTTAATCGAATCTGCTCCCTGACTGCTCTGATCTGCGAGCTGTTTTATCTCTGAGGCAACAACAGCAAAGCCTCTGCCTGTCCTGCCCTTGCCGCTTCGATTGATGCGTTAAGTGACAGCAGATTTGTCTGTGACGTAATATCCGAAATAAGGTGAACTACCCATTGTCTTAAGCCAATGGGCTTCCTGCTTCGTCGACCTCGTAACCTACTATCTCCACAGGCGTTAATTTGGGCAATCCCTGCCCTATATATTTCTTTATGCTATTTGTCTTAATCCTTCTGCCAGTATATTTTTCGCGGCATTGATATCCCTGTCATGTTCTGCCCCGCATTTCGGACATATCCATATCCTCACAGACAAATCTTTTGTATCTGGATTCTGATACCCGCAAACAGAACATAATTGACTACTAGCATAAAATGTATCTATTTTGATGTATTTCCTGCCATTCCATTTTGCCTTATACTCTAACTGTCTTGTCAGCTCATACCATGATACATCACTTATGGCTTTTGCCAGATGATGATTTTTTACCATGTTTTTTATCTGTAAATTCTCTGAAACTATCACTTGGTTTTCGCTGATAATCTCATGTGAAACTTTATGTAGATAATCTTTTCTTATATTCCTTATTTTTTCATGGCATAATGCTATCTTTTTCTTTGTTTTATAATAGTTCTTACTTCTCTTTCCTTTATGTGACAGTTGCCTTTGCAGCTTTACAAGCTGTTTCTCGTATTTTTTTATAATTTTTAGATTCTCATATACCTTCCCATCGGAAGTAATACATAAATCTTTAATTCCTAAATCGATTCCTATGTTATGATTTGTATGTGCCAGTTCCTTATGCTCCGTTTCTACAAGTATGGACACATAGTATTTTCCACTGGAAACCTGCGAAACGGTCGCTGACTTAATCTGCCCACTATATTCCCTGTGTAACCTTGCTTTTACCGCTTTTAATTTTGGCAATTTTATCTTCCCAGTCTCAAAATCTACCGCAATATTTCCATTTGTGAAGTTTGTTGTGTATGATTTATGGTTATCGTGTTTGCTCTTGAATTTCGGAAAAGAATCCTGACAATGCTCTGTACGGAACCATATTTGTAAGCTATTCCTTTACCACCTTAAGCTTATTGTTATATTCTTTGATTGCATTTTTTATTTCTACTTTTGATGCATTAGCAGGTAAGCTGCTGTATTCAGATAACAAATTTACTGCCCTTTCAAGCCAGTAGAACTTATAACAATATGACGGATCTTTCATCATCTGTGAAAATCCTTCTATATCCAGCATGTTGTAATATTTTTGTTCAACTATTAAATGGTTGTCACCTTGCGAAGTATAATATTCAGCCATTGCTCCGTACCCCTGTTTTCTCTTACATCACCTGTTGCCCAGATTTTTTCTTTCTTAAATCCATTTATAGGCTCCATCAACATATCAAAACTTTCCTCTGTAAGATATGTGAAATACCTTCCATTTCTTACGCCCTCAAAATCGCCATACTTAAAAGACATATATATCACGCCGTTTCTTTTAAGTGCATGATACAGCCGCTTTATCATATCAGACAGTTCGCATTTCTTTAAATGAAGAATTGATGCACACGCCCATATCCCATCATATGTATTACTGGCATTAAAATCCTCGAAAAGCATATGATGTACCTGAATACCAGTGTACTTTGTTGCTGCCTTACATAATTCTTTTGAACCATCCATTGCATCAACTTCATATCCATTATCTATAAAATACTTAGTATCTCTTCCAGAGCCGCATCCAAAATCCAATATTTTTGCTTTCGCTGGCAAAAACGATAAGAAAAGTTCCTGTATTTCATGAAAATCCACATTTTGAGTTGTATTGACAAAATCTGCTGTATGCAGATTGTAGTAATCTAATGTATTATTATCACTCATTTTTTCTTATTTCCTGATGTTTCGTTATCATTACTATAACACAAATACCAGTTACACTAAAGACTGCTTTAAAAATATGGAAACATAATTCATTATAAAATTCACATCAAATCTTAGAGCCTTTTTAATTTAAAAGTACTACTACATTTCCATGATGCTATTTTCATCAGCATTACACCCCTGCTCACTAAGTATTTCCTGACACTTTTCTATTATATTGCCATATAACAAAATCCTATGTTTATAATTAAGACATCTCTCAATTTATAAACATAGGATTTCAGTTATTTCTCTTTATTCTGATAATATCTACAATACTGCTGTATATGTATTAAATACACTATATGTTACATATCACATTTACTATCTTTTATGTCCCTGCTTCATATTCCCAAAAACAGAACTGAATACATCATAATTATGACTATCTCTTGGAGAACAGTAAACAGCAAATTCAATTACACGAAAAGCATGTATATATTTTTCAACTACATTCTTAGCAGCCGTTGCAACAACGCCTGGATTATTCTCAAATGCACCACAGCCAAATGCACCAAGTATTACTACATCATTGTTATTGGTCAAAGCTATATCAAGTATTCTTGTGAATCTTCAGAAAAGACTGTGGATTATCACAGAAACAACTGGCTGAAAAAGTAGGAATCTCTACAACACATTTAAGCCATATTGAAACAGGAAACACTAAGCTAAGCTTACCGGTATTTGTTGATATTGCGGAGGCTTTATCTGTATAGACTGATGAGCTGCTTTATGACACACCAAGTATTAATTTATCTACCAAAGAACCGGAGCGGAAGTGAATCCCTAAAAGGATTCACCCCGCCCCGGTTCTTTGGCTTGTTTATAGTTTTATTGTGATATAAGCGTATTTAATTATCTTACATTCTTAATCTTGCATCTGCCTGTTACTGCAACACCTGCTGTTAAAGCAAGAACTGCTGCTGCAATGTAAGCCATCATATTATTTGCATCACCAGTCTTAACATCTGATACAGATGTATCTGATGTACCTGCTTCTGTTGTGTTATCAGACTCTTCTGAACCAGAAGGTGTACCTGCGTCAACCTTTACTAATGCATTGATTGCTGCTGTAAGGTGCTCTGTTGCTTCTTCAACATCAGCCTTATATTCTGCAATCGCAAGTGCATCAACTGCTTCTTCATACTCAAGCTTCATAGCTGCCCAAGACTGGGCTGTGTAATCTGCTTCATTAAGGTCATCTGCTGCTGCAATAACTGCTGAGAGCTTTGCTTTATCTTCTTCACTTGCAGGCTCTTTAACCTTAACTATATTGGCATCTGTTGCTTCAAAATTAATTGTAGTATCAGAATATCCTAATGCATATACTGTAAGTGACCAGTATCCTGTTCCATCATAACCTGCTGGTAACTGGCAGCGTGCTGAATCAGTAAGTCCAAGCTGGATTCCCATTACTTTGTGCATCCAGTTATCTGCAGCAAATTTAGTTCCATATGTAGCAACAGCATTTGTTCTTGTTGCATCATTTCCATAATATGTCCACTTAACAGCCTGCATCATAGCACCTAATGCGCCATAACCATCACCATTAATATCAACTCTTAAGAATTCACCGTATGAACCTGTAGCATCTTTTACTGTAGATGTAATGTTAGCAGCCACACTTATATCCTGCTCTGCAAATGACTTTCCACTTCCAGTCTGTCTTGCAGAGAATGAATATGTTCCATCTGCATTCTTAACTGCTGTCTTAAGTCCGTTAGTATCTGCGTTAACTGCTGCTGTATACTCATATGAGCTAAGCTTGTTCTCACCGAATCCACCGTATAACTTTTCTCCATTCTTGACAACTCTGTAATGCTGCTCAAAATCAGCAAGATCAGATGTCTTAACCTTAACCGGAACATACTTAATACCAGTTACTTCATATGATACTAACTTTGTTGTTGTACCATCAGCTTTAGTAATTGTACCTTTGTTGTATGAAAGCTGTGTACCATCTGTAAGTATCATCTGCTTTCCATCACTACTCCAGCCGGCAAGCTCATACTTCTTACCATCTTCTGTATCAATTGTTGCCATGCACTGGTAGCTTCCTCTGTGAAGACCATGATTGGTTGTAGCTCTTGTTACTGTATCAAAACCGCCTTTATCGTACTCACCATGTGTATCCTTCTCATTAGATGATGTTACATCCCCTGCGTTATATACGCCTTCGTTTGCCCAGTATTCCTGCCATGTAAGACCAGCATATACATATGAATACTCATCATCTGCCGCATGTGTATATGACACAAATGCAGGAAATACTGTTACAGCAAGAACAGTGGCTGCTGCAACCGCAGCAATCTTAGTAAAAATGTTCTTTCTCATAAATCCTCCTTGTTTTGCGAAGCAAAATCCGAACCCATTGGTGAGGAGAGGATTTTTGCCTCCTTATAATTTTTTCTATTACAAATCCGCCTACTTCTTAGCCGATTTATAAGCATAGTAAAATGCCTTCTTGATGGCATTGCTTGATTTGGTTGCACCAGATACTGCATCAACACCTGATGTACTCTGGTTTGCAAGAAGCTGTGCAGGAACCTTTGCATTTGCCATATTAAAATACTGCACATCCTGCGCACCCGCTTCTGATTCAGCAGTAACCGATGTAATCGTATCTCCCGATATGACTATTGTAACCATTACATTGTAGTTATAAGTCTCACACACAGCGGAACCTGTATAAGTTCCATCTGCTTTAAATGTTGTATTAGCCGGTGCGTCACTGCCTGAACCGCCGCTCAGCTCTCCACTATTGTCAGAACTATTATCCGGCTGAGCTGACTGATTACCACTGTCAGAACTATTACCTGATGAATTACCAGAAGCATTATCCGAACCGGAATTATTACTATTTACCGACACTTCATTTCCTGCATCGCCAGACTGTGAGTCTGACTGTCCATCTGATGAGGCTGATTCTTCCAGACTCTCTTGTGTTGTTCCTTCGGCATCTGTCTTAGCCGTACTGCTCTCAATCTCTTTGGCCATTGCTGCAACTGTCTCTTCGTTAAAGAAATCGTTCCATTCCTCATTGTCTTCCGATGCCGACACTGTCTGTCTTCCTGCAAAGCACGACACCGTCATCACTGCACATATAACCAATGCCAGTCCATACAGAACCGTCTCTGGTTTCTTACCGTATGTCTTTCCTGCTCTTGCTGCCTTTACTGATACAGCCTTTGATATTCTCATAGCTGCATAGCCTAAGAAAACTATGCTGTAGATAACTACATTTGCAACATACATGCCAAGTCCAAGTCTCGCATAAGGTATGTTAATGAGCATAATGTGAACATACATAAGACCATAAAACACATATGCTGTGCGCTGTAACTGCTTCCACTTCTTAGCCTGCATCTTCTTTCTTACAGATGGAAAAGATGTAACTGTAAGCACAATCATTATAGCTATAAGCACAAGACTTATTACCGCAGCTGCAAGCTGTGTGGCTGATAACAGGCTTGTCTTAGTAAATAACATTCTGAAATATGTCATTCCATATGTGAAATTATGACACAGGACGAGTATTGCCGCTGTAATTGACAACTCGCCTCTTATCTTCATAAGTGGTGCAATCAGCTTGTTGCCCTTAGGCAGTGCGCCAGTGTACATTACCACAACAAACATTGCCGTTCCAAGAGAGCCTTTTGCAAATATTCCTAATATATTGTTCTTTACAAACAAATGCATTGGCAGGAACTCAAGCAGGAATACCGCAATAGAGATTACTGCCGCACCTATATAAAATATATTGGCATATTTCTTAAGCGAATCTTTGAGAAAATATATAAATAAAGCTACGATTATAAGTGATATTATTAATAACATGTCTGCTCCTTCGGGTCTGTATATCTTGGTTAGCAATCTTTAACAATAGTTTATTAATCTATCTATAATTAGTTATCGCTAACTGCTCTATAGAATATATTTTTCTCACCACATTTGTCAATACAGACAGTTAATAATAATTCTCATTAAGGCTGTCTGGTAATTATTTCCTTATTCATATCTGTTGAAAAACCGCTGGCAATGCCCTCCGATACATACACTGTGCTTCCATCGAAAAGTATCATATCAAAATCTATATCACCGCTTCTGTAAAGTTCTTTTGCACCGTTCAGCCCCATTGCAAAAAGTGCCGTTGACAATGCATCTGCTGTAGTTCCATCTGAATGCACAATTGTAACAGAAGTCAGGTCGCTGTCTGAAGGATAACCTGTCTGCGTGTCTATAATATGATGGTATACTTGTCCATCCTGCTCAAAATACCGCTCGTACCCACCTGATGTTATGACAGCCTTATCCGCCGTGCTTAATATTCCAAGATAACTATTCTCACTAGCAGGATTCTGTATGGCAACTCTCCAGTCAGAACCGTCCGTCTTAGTTCCAAGCACCTGCACATTGCCCCCAAGATTGACAATCGCATGCTCAATGCCGCAATCCTTCATAATCTGGATAACCCGCGAAGATGTGTAGCCTTTGGCTATACCACCAAGGTCAATGCTGGAACCACCTGTCAGCGCCACCTGCTGCCCGTTTACTGATACATTTGTATAAGAAACACCCTTAAGTGCCTCTGCAATCTCACTGCTTTCTGGCACTCTGTAATTCTTTGTCGTAAATCCCCACAGCTCCATAAGAGGATATACCGTAATATCGAAAGCCCCATTGGTCTTTTCTGACACCTGCATTGCCCTGTTCATTATAAATGCGGTTTCTTCCGATACTTCTCCGCTTCCATTTTCATTTAGCTTAGTAACATCACTGTCCGCATTTCCTACCGAAAACATTGCATCAAGCCGGTTAATCTCCTGCACTGCCTTGTTTACTGCCTCCTCTGAATTACTTCCATATGCTGTTAGTGACATATATGTATCCATTGCAAATATTTCCTGTGTGCTTTGGTCTGGCTGTCCTTTTACAGCATTTTCTTTATTAGCACATGATGAGAGCACTGTCATAGCAGTGATTCCTATCATAACTGTTAAAATGTATTTTCTAAGTTTCATAATTATCTCCGTCTTACATAAGTTAGTTCTTTGAAACTTTAAACTATATTGGGGAAAATGTCAATTTATTTCGTTATCACAGAAATTTCACCCAACAAACATAATCACATCAATATCAAATCTTCCATTATCACACTCTATAACCATGGTTCCATCATATTTGTCAACAATTCTCTTTACATTATCCAAACCAATGCCATGATTTTCACCTTCTACTCACAATATTTCCATTTACTTTTCTTCTTAAATTCCTGATGTGCCTTTGTGTACTCCATATTAATCCCCTTTCGCTATTTCAGTTGTTCCTGTAACGCAAAAAGAGGACATCTTCTAAATTTCTTTAGAAAATGTCCTCTAAATAATACAATCTTTAATTTTCAGACTTAGCAATCTGTACTAACGTGTATTTATCATCAACCGCCATAAAGGCTTTTTTATTCAATGAACTTTTATCCTGCAATTTGTGCAGACGGTCTGCACAAATTACTTTTTCATATCAATTCTACTTCT
>OLGH01001534.1_pt1 | contig 21397 bp, 24 predicted proteins | sample 1604851 | NCBI WGS metagenome assembly OLGH01 (sample SAMEA3888894, study PRJEB22519) | human gut metagenome | biome: human gut; feature: human-associated habitat; material: faeces | place: Denmark | collected 2010 | reverse complement strand
ATGTGATTCGGAGAGCGTTGGAAAAGTATGGCGCATAATTGGATGGAAGAAGTGGCATGAAAAAAGAATACCCGTCTGGGTGAGAGGATTGATTCAGAAAATCTTCTCGACCAGGCGGGTATTTCATTCCGCAGGAATGGGAAAAATCAGGGAACGATGTAGGAATTAAATGTTGCCGTAACTTCGATACCTTCGGGATGATACCCTTCTGCGACAGCGGCAATATCGGATAGATTTCCGATTTCAATAGGATTGCTTAAAAGGTCTAAGATTGTGGGGTCATCGGTGTCGATAACGATTCGTAATTCGTTCTGATATTCAAAATCCTGTTTAGATTTGACAAAAAGTTCTTTGGGAGGAGTACAGTTTAAGTCTACCCAGCTATCATCCGTACTATAAGGCGAAAAGTCAAAATATTGAACAGGGCTGACAAGGATACATTCATCGGGAACACCTATCGAATTTAATTTTGCCTTTAATCTGCGAACAAACTCGGCCCAATCCTTTATTGCAGCGATTGCGGGCTGCTTCTTGGGAGGCAATGCTGCTATTTCAGCAGGGGAAGCATTATCCGCAAAATCTCGAAAATATTTAGCATCAATATAGGTTGAAATTCTGTTTCTTCCTTCATTTTGAGGTGGGGGAAAGGCATCCGTTTTTAGCCCATAAAAACAGATGCAGGGAAGTTGCATATCTCTTCTGTTTTTAATTAAAATTCGATTTGGTAATTCATAAGTACAGGTGTTGGAATACTTTGCAATAAGCTTTTCATATTGAGAAGGATAGAACTTGCTAGAGTAAGCAAGAGTTCCTTCATAAATATCGCCACGTCCCTGCTTTCCATACTGCTCCCATGATTTAGGAGTACTGAACTTGATTTGTCCAAGGTTGACTAGGTCTTTAGCAAATTCAAGTGTTGTACATCTTAGAACAAGAATAAGATCATTAGGATTTTTCCAAGAGGAATTACACATATAAACACATCCTTAATTCAGTAATTTAAGCTTTCTACCCATGCGGACAAATCTGCTTTACTGGAGTAGGAATTGAAAACCTTACCGTGCAGGAGCTTGGCACCGGGGCAGCTTGGCGCAAGTTTTTCATTGGTTTTACCCATACCGCTGCCGCCGGAGGTGGCAAAGGGAATGATTGTTTTACCTTTTAGATTGTAGTTTTCCAGAAAAGTATTGATGATGGTCGGAGCAATGTACCACCAGATAGGGAAGCCGACAAAAATGGTGTCATACTCGTCCATATTATCACGTTTGGCAGCGATGGCAGGGCGAGAGGTCGAATCGCTCATTTCAATAGTGCTGCGGGATTTCTTGTCCATCCAGTTCAGATCGGCTTTAGTGTATGGAACTTTCGGCTGAATCTCAAAAATGTCTGCACCGATAGCATCAGCTAGATTTTCAGCAACCTTTGCGGTAACGCCGCTGGCGGAGAAGTAAGCAACAAGTCGTTTGCTCATGACAAATGCACTTCCTTTGATTGATTTTCATGGTTTAAGTATAGCACGTTGAATAGGGAGCATCAAGTGAGTCTGAGTGGACGAATGTGCTAATATTGCAAACAAAATAAGTACAAAAGAAAGTTTGCGTTGACTTTCGTGCTTATTTGGAATACAATATAAGCACGAAGGTGAGGTGACACTTATAATGAACATGAATAATTTGGCTCAGACACATGAGATTTTAACGCCGCAGCTTGCAACAAAAGTAGGTTTAACGAAATTTGAGTTTTATAAATATGTAAAGGCCAATGAATATGAACAAGTCGGACATGGCGTATACGCAGCAAAAGATACTTGGATTGACGAATTAGAAATGCTGCACCGCCGCTGCCCGATGGGCGTGTTTTCTCATGATGAAGCGTTCTATTATTATGGGCTGACAGATCGGGAACCGCTTGTTCATACACTCACGATTTATAGTGGATATAATGCTCACCGCTTAAAAGAGGACGGCTATAAGGTTTATACAGTAAAAAAAGAACTCCTTGATGTTGGCAAGCGCACGGTAAAAAGCAATCAGGGAAATGAGATCCCTATGTACGATTTAGAACGGACAATTTGCGACTTGGTGCGGAGTAGAAGTTCCATAGAAGTACAGGACTTCAATGCAGTATTAAAAGCGTATGTCGGGAGAAAAGATAAAGACCTTAATAAATTGATGAAGTATGCAAAGCTATTTCGAGTGGATAAGATCATCCGAAATTATATGGAGGTACTACTGTAAATGGGATTTACACCTGAACAGATAAAAGGGCGTATCAAGAGCGTTGCAAAACAGAACAATGCAGACGCAAGGACACTCATGCGAATCTATATGATGGAGCGTTTTCTGGAAAGACTGGCACGATCAGAATATCGGGATAATTTCATTATCAAAGGCGGAATACTGGTTACAGCGATGATTGGTGTTGCACACCGTTCCACGATGGACATTGACACCAGCATGAAGAATCTCAATCTGTCTGCGGAGGATGCTCTGCAAGTTGTCAATCAGGTCAAAGACATTGACCTTGACGATGGTGTATCCTTTGAGGTTAAAGATGTTTCCAATATCATGGATGAAATGGAGTATCCGGGAATCCGCGTTACAATGAACGCCAATGTGGGAAGATTGATTACGCCCTTGAAAATTGACATTTCTACGGGCGATGTGATTACTCCACGAGCAATCGAGTTCAATTATGATCTCTTGCTGGAAGATCGTTCTATCAGTCTATGGTCGTATAATTTGGAAACTATATTAGCCGAGAAGTTGCAGACGGTTTTGGCGAGGGGCATCTTAAACACCCGAATGAGGGATTTTTACGATATACGGATGCTGCTCGATACATACGAAGATAAAGTCAATAAGGCTGTGTTGAAAGATGCTTTTGCAGCAACTTGCAAAAAGAGAGGAACGGATCATCTGCAGGAGCAAGCCGAGGAGATTATCAAAATTATAGAAGCAGATGAACAGCTTCAAGTGCTATGGAGAGCATATCAGAAGAAATACTCGTATGCAGCAGAAATTGATTATGCCAGTGTGATAAGCGGCGTAAGAAAATTGATGGATTCGATAAGCAACCATTGAAAATAGAATAGCGAGTAAAGCCCTACAAGGCTCAGGTCAGTTCAGAACTGACTGAAAGCCTTGTAGGGCTTATTTTTTTGCGATTTTTTCTAAAAATTTTTCGCCCCTATCTTGACATCAGGGGGGCTTGCAGCAGTAAGTTCTTCTTTCTTTGCAGCACTCTACAGTGCGTTTGGAAAATATGATGTGGTGCATATCCATGCAGAAGGTCCTGCCTTTTTCTGTTGGATACCAAAACTTTTTGGCAAGCGTGTAGTCAACACTATCCATGGCTTGGACTGGGATCGAGAGAAGTGGCGTGGAAGCATTGCATCCAAGTTTATTCGTGGCGGCGAAAAAAATGCCGTGAAATACGCGGACGAGATTATTGTTCTAAGCAAGGGCGTGCAGGACTATTTCAAGGAAACTTATGGCAGAGAAACACACTTTATCCCTAATGGTGTGAATAGGCCGCAGATTCGAGAAGCAAATCTGATCACGGAGAAATTCGGGCTGAAAAAAGACTCCTACATATTGTTCCTCGGGCGTCTGGTGCCGGAAAAGGGCATTCGATATCTGGTCGAGGCTTTCAAGAATGTTAAGACGGACAAAAAGCTGGTCATCGCAGGCGGCTCCAGTGATACCGATTCCTTTATGGAGGAATTGAAAGAGCTGGCGAAGGGCGACGATCGGATTCTCTTTACCGGGTTTGTACAGGGAGCGATGTTGGATGAACTGTACAGTAACGCCTATATCTACACGCTGCCGTCTGATCTAGAGGGAATGCCTCTGAGTCTGCTGGAGGCGATGAGCTATGGAAACTGCTGTCTGGTTTCCGATATTCCGGAGTGCGCAGAGGTTGTGGAAGATAAAGCACTGATCTTTAAAAAATCGGATGTTGGTGATTTGCGAGAAAAGCTGCAAGGCGCCTGTGACCATCCCGAAAAGGTAGATGCATACAAAAAGCAGGCCGCAGATTTCATCTGTGAAAAGTATAACTGGGATGAAGTTGCGAAAGAAACCATGAAGCTGTACAGGAGAAAATGATGAAGGTACTGATAGTAAATAAGTTTTTATATCCCAATGGCGGCTCAGAAACATACATTTTCAAGCTGGGCGAGGCATTGCAGCAGCATGGACACGAGGTTCAGTACTTCGGCATGGAGCACGAAGGCCGCTGCGTGGGCAACCGGGTCAATGCTTACACATCTGATATGGACTTCCACGGTGGCAGCAAACTGAGCAAGCTGACCTACCCGATCAAGACCATCTACAGCAAGGAAGCACGGGTACAGCTGAGAAAAGTTCTGGACGACTTCAAGCCGGATGTCTGTCACCTGAACAATTTTAACTATCAACTGACGCCTTCCATCATCCAGGAAATCGTGAAGTGGCGCAAGGAGACCGGAAGGGATTGCAAGATCATCTTCACGGCACATGACTACCAGCTGGTCTGCCCGAACCATCAATTAAAGAACCCTATCACACATGAGAACTGTGAGAAGTGCCTCGGCGGTCATTTCGTGAATTGCATGAAAGGTAAGTGCATCCACGGCTCCACGGCGAAATCAGCTATCGGTATGATGGAGGCTGAGTTCTGGAAGTGGAAGGGTACCTACAAGTACATTGACACCATGATCTGCTGCTCGGAGTTCATGAAGACCAAGATGGACAGCAATCCTCTGTTTGCAACAAAGACCGTGGCAATGCACAACTTCATCGATAAGGTGGAGTGGAAAGAGACTCCGAAGAAGGATTACGTCCTCTACTTTGGCCGCTTCTCGGAGGAGAAGGGCATCGGCACGCTCATCAAGGTCTGTAAAGAACTGCCGGATGTGCAGTTCATCTTCGCCGGCACTGGTCCTCTGGAAGAGACGGTAAATGGTATTAAGAACATTTGCGTTCCAGAAGTTGATACCATCCCTTACGAACCTTGTGTTCCTTTTTATGATGGTCAGTGGCTTTGGTATGTGCTGTGGCTATTACCAGAAATTCAAGGAACAGAAAATCAGTGTAGGAGAGTTTTACATCAAAAGATACAGCAAAATTTGGCCGTACTTCGCATTGCTTTGTGCGCTGGACTTTGTAATGTCGCCAAGTAGAAGTGCGCTGTATGAGGTTTTCGCAAATCTGACACTCTGCCAGGGACTTCTGCCGAATATGAACATATCGGTTATCGGTGTGAGCTGGACGTTGGCAGTGATTTTTGTGTTTTATCTGTTGTTTCCATTTTTCTGTTTTCTGCTGGAAAATAAGAAACGTGCATGGTTGGCATTTATCTGCGCCGTAATCTACAATTTCGTGTGCAGTACATATTTCTTTGATGAAAGCCACATTGCAGATAGAGTGGTAGTGAATTTCAGCGCAAGGACAAATATTCTGTACTGTGCAGTCTATTTTATCGCTGGAGGTTTGATTTATCTTTATCGAAAAGAACTGGCCGAGTTCGCATCGAAGTACAAAATCATCGCCGGAGCGGTCCTGCTGATTGCCACGGTTGCTTATTTTGCAATAGGTGGTTCTACGCTCACGATGCTGTTCTTCTGTGTGGCAGCACTGGTCTATACCCTTGGATGCAATCGGGGGGGGGTACTGGTCAATCCTGTTGCTAAGTTCCTCGGAGGTATCAGCTTCGAGATTTACCTGTGCCACATGGTAATTTATCGTGTGCTTGAGAAGTTACACCTTGTTCATCTATTTGGAAATGGTCTGCTGGCATATATCTTCACAGCGGTTGCAGTCATCTGCGGTTCGGTTGTGTTCTCAGTATGTGCCAAGTGGTTCTTAAATAAAATCGAAACATTCTTAAAGAGAGAGTAAACAATAGGAGAGTTAATCATGTCTGAAGAAAAGAAGTTAAATGGTACGGTCATCGTTACTTATCGTTGCAACGCTCGTTGCTCTATGTGCAACCGTTATAAGGCACCTTCCAAGCCGGAAGAGGAAATCAGCATCGAGACCATCAAGAAACTGCCGAAGATGTACTTCACAAACATCACCGGCGGCGAGCCGTTCATCCGTACCGACCTGAAAGATATTGTGCGTGAACTGTACAAGAAGTCTGACCGTATCGTTATTTCGACCAACGGTTTCTTCACTGACCGTATCGTTGACCTGTGCAAAGAATTTCCTCAGATTGGCATTCGTATCTCCATCGAGGGTCTGGAGCAGACCAACAACGAGATCCGTGGCCTGCAGAATGGCTACCAGCGTGGTTATGGCACGCTGAAGAAACTGCGTGAGATGGGCATGAAGGATGTCGGCTTCGGCATGACTGTTCAGGACAAAAATGCTCCTGATCTGGTTCCTCTGTACAAAATCTCCAACGAAATGGGCATGGAGTTCGCAACGGCTTCTCTGCACAACAGCTTCTACTTTGTTGAGGCCAAGAACATCATCCATGACCGTCCTATGGTTGCCAAGAACTTTGAGAATCTGGTCAATGAGTTGCTTCGTAGCAATAGCCCGAAGAAGTGGTTCCGTGCTTACTTCAACCACGGCCTGATCAACTACATCTACGGCCAGAAGCGTCTACTTCCTTGCGACATGAGCTTCGATACCTTCTTCATCGACCCGTATGGCGATGTTATGCCTTGCAATGGCACCAAGGATAAGGAAGTTATGGGCAACCTGAATAACCAGACTTGGGACGAGCTGTGGAATAGCCCAGAAGCAGAGAAGGTTCGTGCAAAGGTTCGTTGCTGCGACCGTGACTGCTGGATGATCGGCTCCGTCAGCCCGGCTATGCACAAGTATATCTGGAAGCCTGCTACTTGGGTTCTGGTTCACAAGTTCAAGGCTCTGTTCACCAAGCATCCGTACAGCATGTACGAGCTGAAAATCTGCCGTGATTATCGTGATGGCAAAGTTACTAAAGAGGATTTGGACAAGTGCAGCACCTGCGATATGAACTGTGTAATCAATAACGGCCTGAGTGAGGCGAGCAAGGAGCAGTTGAAGCATAAGACCGGCGAGGAAATTGTGGATGCTGATATCGCACAGCAGATGGAGACGAAGTAATGTTAAAGGCGGCAGTAAAATCTTTCATTGGAAAAATCCAGGCAAAGCGTTTTCATGTGCAAGCAGGAAAAAACGTTTACATTGGAAAGCATTGTGCCTTAAAAGGAAAAAGCAATGTTGTCTTGGAAGACGGTGTAACAGTGCGCCCCTATACCCAAATCTGGTCGGGGGGGGGTACAGTAAGAATCGGCAGGGGCTCCGAAATTGGTGAGAGATGTAGGATTTCTATTGCCAACTCTCTGGAAATTGGGGAAAAAGTTCTTCTTTCGCCAAATGTGTACATAACTGATTGTGATCATGAGTATCGCAATGTAGATATTCCTGTGATAGATCAAGGAGTTGTACAAAAGGGTCAGAAGGTTTCCATTGGAGAGGGCTCTTACATTGGAATTAATGCGGTAATTGTAGGTAATGTGAAGATAGGTAAGCACTGTGTAATTGGAGCTAACTCGGTTGTCACTAAAGATGTTCCGGATTTCTGTGTGGCAGTGGGAGGTCCAGCTAAAATACTTCGGAAATGCAATAAGGATACAGGTGAGTGGGAAAAATATGAGATTAAAAAGCGTACTTGTTGAAGCAAGAGAAAAAAGCAGGATATTACAGTATTGCTCTTTTTTTATAAAGAAAACTAAACTTAAGGCAGAAGAAAAGAAATTCTGGTCAGAACCAAGTAAGTGTGGTGATATAAAAAAATTCAAAAATGCTTACATGGGAAAAAGATGCTTCATTGTTGCAACAGGTCCAAGTTTGACGGTTGATGACTTGCTATTGATTTCTAACGAAATATCATTTGGAATGAATTCACGTTTAATGAACTTGGCGGATAGATTTAATGTGCAAGACAGAGAAATAGTAAATGGAGTTTCTAGTGCGAGTACTATTGAATGGAATAAGGTGAATCAAAAAATTGAAGAATATTCTGAAACATCACGAAAAACGCTATTTGATTCGCTGAAAACGATATGATAATTAGAGGAAAGGAGCGAGTTTTTGTATTTGTAAAATACAAACTTGAGAAATGGATATGAAAATTAAAAAACTCCTAAATTTAGATACTTATAAATTGAATTTGAAGGAATACCGAAGATTGATTGAGAAAGATGCCTTTGCCTTATCTACTTTTGGAGGTGGCACTGGTGCGCTTTCTAGGGGACAGAAAAAAACAGTTGAATATAAAGCGGTAGAATTATTCAGATTTTATCAAGTTAATAAAAAGAATATCTGGGGACAACTATCGAAGATTGCAATCAATCATTATAATAGAAAATATGGCTTGGATTTCTTTAATAATATGAGTATTGATGCTGGATTGGTTATTGGGCATTGGGGACGTATTATTATTAATTACAATACCAAAATTGGAAAGCAATTTATGGTTACTCACGGTGTAACTATTGGTCGAGATGTAAGAGGAAAGAGAAAAGGATATCCTACAATTGGTGATCGCGTTTGTATACGGACAAACTCGACTGTTGTTGGCAATATAACAATTGGAGACGATGTGCTGATTGCTCCAAATACATTTGTAAACTTTGATGTTCCAAGCAATTCTATTGTAATAGGAAATCCAGCAAGAATAATTCCCAGAAAAAATGCATCTGAAGGACATGTTGGGAGATTGCCAAATGAGTGAATATATAACTAAGGCATACGCTTGCTATAATAAAAACGAAAGGATACGAGAAAGAAGCACATCTGGAGGAATATTTTATACACTAGCAAAATATGTGATTGAGAAAAAAAGGGGGTGGGTGTGTGGAGCTGTATTTGATTCAAACTTCGTGGTAACACATGTAATTACAAATGATCTAAAATCAGTCGAGAGAATGATGGGGTCAAAGTATCCGCAAAGTAACATGAAACAGTGTTTTGCAGATGTATATGAGTTGTTGCAGAAGAACGAAGTAGTGCTTTTTACGGGCACTCCGTGTCAAGTCTATGGATTGAAAGCTTTTTTAGGAAAAGACTATGAGGGGTTAATAACACTTGATTTTGTTTGTCATGGTGTAGCTTCGCCGAAAATATGGAGAGAGTATTTACAACTCTTTGTTAAGGAGCAACCTAAATCTATAGTGTTTAAGGATAAGATTAAAGGCTGGAAGAAATGGCATGTTAAATATGAATTGATGAATAAGACAATATATCGTTATGGAATATACGATATATATATGCGTTCATATTTGTCAGGAATTAATCATCGCCCTGCATGCTACCATTGTTTTTTTAAGGGAATTGATCGCGATTCTGATTTTACAGTTGCAGATTGCTGGGGTGTAGGTGAAAAAAACAGAGATTTGAATGACGACAAAGGTTTGTCAGCGTTGTTAGTTCATTCATCTGCTGCTAAAATGATTTTTGAGCTTATAAGCAATGAACTTGTTTTTAAAGAATATAGCCCTGACATTCTAATGCAAACGAATTGGGCGTGCGTAAAAAGTAGTAAACAGCCTGAAAATAGAGATGATTTTTTCAAAGTTTATTGTAAGAGTACAATGAAAGAAAAGAAAAAACTATTACAAAAGAATTTTGGGCTAAATTTCAAAAGAAAACTGTCGTATATGAAGAAAAAAATTCTTAAGGAAGTGTTATAGCGACAGATAAATGATTCGGGAGGCATTAGAAATTGATAAATAATAATTCGAGAACTAGAAATGCAAGCAAAGGTATTGCATGGGGGTTCTTATATAGACTGTTTTCAATTGTCCTACCATTTGTTACGAGGACAATTATGATTTATTATCTTGGCATTGAGTACACTGGATTAGGGAGTCTATTCACATCAATTCTACAGGTGTTGAGCTTGGCAGAATTTGGAATAGGACATGCTCTTGTATTTGGTATGTATAAGCCAGTTGCAGAAGAAAATTACTCAAAAGTTAATGCTTATCTGAATTTTTGCAAAAAGTGTTATAAGGTGATAGGCGGGGTTATTTTGGTAGTTGGACTACTGTTATTACCTTTTTTGCCAAAACTTGTTAGTGGAAATGTTCCAGTGGATGTCAACCTATACGTTCTTTACCTTATTTACCTTTTTAATACTGTCATATCGTATTTTCTTTATGCGTACAAGACATGTGTTCTGACTGCCACACAGCATACCGACATTATAAATCAGGTACAACTTGTCTGTCTTTTTGGTAGCCAGCTGTTTTCTGCTATTTTTTTGTTGCTGTTTAAAAATTACTACTTGTACTCTATTTGTATTCCAGCATCAACAATAGCTAACAATTTGTTGGTGAACAGAATTGTTGTTTCTAAGTTTCCTGAAATTCAAAGTGAAGGTCAATTAGAACACGATGAAATCGCAAATATCAAAGAAATTGTGTTTGGAATGGTATTTCAAAAAATTGGCTCGGTGGTCTTATCATCGGTCGATTCAATTGTGATTTCTGCATTTTTGGGTCTGACAATTTTGGGGAAATATAACAATTACTATTATATTGTATCTGCATTGTTTGGATTCATGAATGTAATTGTTACATCTTTGGTGCCGTCTGTTGGAAATAGTATACAAACACAAAACATTGAAATAAATTATAAATTGTTCCGAACATTTAGTTTTATCTATGCATGGATTACTATATGGTGTTCGGCCTGTTTACTCTCCCTATATCAACCGTTTATGAAGTTGTGGGTTGGCGAGAGTAATATGCTGGATTTTAGAATTGTTATCTTACTTGTTATTTACTTTATTGTTTGGAAATTGGTAGATCCAGCATATATATTCAGAGATGCTGCAGGCAGTTGGAAAGAATATAAGTGTATTCCATTGATTGCGGCAGCTGTAAATCTTATTTCGAATATTATTTTGGTGCAGTATATTGGTTTGCAGGGAATTGTAATTTCAACTATTGTAGCTTTTGGATTGATTTATATACCTTTTTTTTCTTATCCGTTATTTAAGACTGTTTTCAAGTCGAAATCTAAATATTATACTTATATATTTGATCAGGTGAAATATTTACTTATAGCGGCATTGGTAGACACTGCCACATTTTATGTGTGCAAATATATACTAGGCGAAACAGTTACAGGCCTAGTATTAAAAGCGGGCATCTGTATAATTGTTCCAAATGTCATTTTAATTTTGGCGTTCTTTAAAACAAAGGATTATCAAGAAACAATGCATTTTTTGCAAGAAAAGATTCGACATAAAAATTAGTAGGTAGGTGGATTATTGTGGATGCTCTACATTGGGTTATAGTGATTACACTAATATTTTTGTCTATAAATGAAATCTATAAAAAAACAAATCACTACTATAATACTTGCGTTTTTGAAAAAAAGTATTTTGAAACAAGGAACTATAACGACATAACCAATATCATTACGGGAACATCAAATGCTCTTGCTGCGACTGCAACATTTCAAAAAGAGGGAAATTATCTGATTTTGGCAAGAAGAGGCCAGGGAATTAGCACGGACCTTTATTTGTTGAATCGCTGTGCAGATAAAGTAAAGATGAAAATAAACGTATTGCTGCTTTTTTTCCCTTGCGTTTTGCTTTTTGAAGAAGAAGAAAAAAAGAATCTTGAAAGAAATTGTAATTCGTTTTCGGCAGATATTGTACATCAGTCTCTATTGACTCGACTGAAAATTTGTTTTCCATTGTTATTTGACTTGAGAAAAGTAAGATATATTTTATTTGATGAAAAAAGAAGAAAGGCTTTTTACCCTGAAAAAACGGAAACCATATCAGCGACTCAGGCGGAGTCAAAAGCGAAAGTTCTTTCAAATTCATGGAAAAATCAATTTAACATTAAAGATTTTACAATAGAAGAAATTCAAAGGAACAGGCAGGCTGTTATAAATGAAAATAAAAGACTGCTAATTAAGATGATTGAACTGTGTAAAGATAATGAATGGAATCCGATCATTGTTTCTACACCGTTTTCAAAAAAACTACTAGATATCCTAGGCGATGAGTTCTTGAGCTTTTTTAATAAGATGATTTATGATATTTGTCAAGAGCAGAATGTTCTCTATTTGAATCATCTTGAAGATAGAGATTTTGTTCAATCGTATTCATTATTTTCGGATGGGTGCTTTGTCTTGAATGAACAGGGAAGTCGTATCTTTATGAGAAAAATTATAAAGCAGATTAGGAGCCATGATAATGAAAGTGCTAAAAAAACTGTATAGAAGATTAAAGGATAAAGGTGCACCGTTGCCGCTGATTCTTACGCAGGAGTTAAAGGATTCATTTAATACCCCTAGTGTGACGGGAGGAAATATTAATAAAAATAGAGCAATTGTTTTTGGTGGAACTGGTGGCATCGGCTTGGCAACTGTAGAACGTTTTTTGGTTGAAGGGTGTGCAGTTACAGTAGTGGGAAGAAATCCTGCTAAATTGGAAGAAGTGGATAAATACTTAAAAAGCCGGAATTATTGCAATTATGATTTAATGCAATTTGATAGTTTGGATCTAAGAAACAACCAAAGTTTTATACAAGAAGGATTCTTTAAAAGGTATGATTTCTTTGTAAATACAGTTGGAGTATACTCAAAAGAAGATGGGAATGGCTCGTTTAGAAATATTGAAGGGCGGCTTTTTTTTAATGAAGTTAATACTAATTTCAAATCGGCTGTAGTATTATCAGAAGTATGCCTCAGAGACTTTCTTGAAAAGGACGAAGGTGGGGTAATTGTAAATATAGGATCAATTAATAGTGAACAACGGAAATTTAAGTTTACACCGTATGGTATTTCCAAATATGCGCTTGCTGATTATACAAAGAAAACAGCGAAGAAGTTAATTGGTTCGCATATTAGCATGAACTTGATTCAGCCTGGTGGGGTAGCAACAAATATGCCCAATGTAAATGTTACATTGGGTAGAAATATTGCAGGGAGAAAAAGTAATGATTTGAGAAGAGCTTCTTTGCCTGAAGAAATGGCTGCAATTATCGCCTTTTTATGTTCACCCGCTGGAAGAAATATAAATGGGCAGATTATTACCGCATCTGCGTGTGAGGACTTTTAAATGATAAGAGATTTAATTAAATCAATGTTGAGAATAACGGATACGGGACCATCTATGGTTGATTGCGTTAAATACCCAGTTAAATGTACGGATGGTTATGCCGGTAATTCTCTGCTGGAAAAAAATATATTATTTTGTATAAAATCAGATAGAAGTTTTGGTAATGAGATTGAAGCGGCATCACAAACGGATAGCTTTAATTATAAGGTCCTAAAAATTAAAGATATAGAGGAAATTGAGAGTATATCAGAAGAAAATTCGGTGTTAGGAACTTATGATAAAATCATCAACATACTCGAATTTGATGCTAAAGACTATGCACTTATCAATCATTCTGACTTTAACAACAATGATATGTTGTATATGGTGTATCGTTTATTACAGGTTGAAGCAACCTATATGATTAATAATTCTGGCGATGGGATTGCAACGGCATTGATTGGCAATCGAAATAGTACAGGGATTCTTGATGAGACGATTTGTAACTTTTTGAAAGGACTGGGTCTTCCTTTGGCAAAGCACCGAATTATTTGCAATTCTTTATTTGCAACTGATGAAGTTCCTTTGGCAGATATTGTTGGCACTTTAGTATTCTTAATTAGCAAATATGGATATGAGCTAAACGGCGAAATGTTAAAACTCGGAAATTAGTATGTAATAAGTCGCATAAGAATATTTTTGCCATTTGTACAGAAGGGGGGAGAAAACAGGTGAGGATAATACCAGTGTTGTATAGGAGAAAGGAAGAGTGCTGTGGGTGCACAGCTTGCTATGCTATATGTCCCAAAGATGCTATTACTATGATTGAAGATGAAGAGGGCTTCGAGTATCCGCAGATAGATGAAAGCAAATGCGTGCGGTGCTACCAATGCATAAAAGTATGTCCTATTAAGGCAATGGGGTAGGGAATATTTATAACTATCTATTGGCTTTAATATATTTTATGATAGGAGAATTATGAAGACGATTACTGAGAATAAAATCGGGGGGTGGAAAAGAACAAACTTGCCAAAGTCGAACCCAAACACATTATAATTCAATAGATGGTTTGAGGGCATTGTCCTGTCTTGGAATTATCTTGATGCACATACAGGCTCACACAAAATATCATCTTGGTGGTTCTTTTGCGTTTGAAAGATTTGTTCCATCTCTTACATGGCTGGTTTATCTATTTCTTATGATTAGTGGATTTGGTATGTGTGTTGGATACTTAAGCAAATTTCAAAGTGGAGCAGTTGATTTAGAGGCATTTTATAAGAAAAGGTATGTGAAAATTTTGCCTTTCTTTGGGCTGTTACTGGTGATTGCACTTGTGATGGAGCATAGCATATCTACAGTGTATGAAATCTCAATTGAAATATTGCTTCTTCATGGTTTGCTCCCAAGCAATGCAGTGTCAGTTATTGGCGTCTGTTGGACATTGGGAGTGATATTCCTTTTCTACTTTTTATTCCCGCATTCTCTGTGCTGATGAAATCAAAAAAACGTGCTTGGGTTGGCCTAGCAATCTCATTGTGGATTGTATTTGTATGTGACCATTATTTTTTCTCTGATTATTTTGTGACAGAGTCTTTTACCCCAAGGAATAATTTCCTTTATTGTCTACCGATGTTCATTGGCAGCGGACTTGTGTATTTGTACCGTAATGAAATAAGCTCTATTTGCGAAAAATATAGATGGCTTGTATTAGTTGGCTGTATTACTGCTTCGTTTGCATGGTGTTTTATACCATACGAATCTAAAAGCATCTTCTATATTGGAAACTTAATGCTTTATTGTTTGTGGCTTTCTTATGCAATAGGATCAAACAGTAAATTTTTATCATCAAAACTGATGAAATTTCTATCAAGTATTTCAATGGAAATGTATCTTGCCCAGATGGTCATTTTTAGGGTAGTAGAGAAGCTGCACCTGCTCTACGTTTTTGGAGACACCGGCATAAGTGGATGGAGTAGTTTCTTATTAGCCTTTGTATTGACAGTCTTTGGACTTATTTGTTTTATTGAATGTTATAAAAAACGATTGATTGTTTAAAGAATGTTATTATAAAAAAGATGATGTCTGTTGGTAATTAAAAAGAATTGTTCTGCGATAGAACTTGAAACTGATCTATCAAAATGCTATACTAAAACTACTATAATTTTCTGGAGGTTTTATTATGCCCAGAACTAAAGGTAGCAAGAATAGGCCCAAAACTGTGACTGCTGATTTTGCAACGCAGATTGCGGAAAAGCAGTCCGCGAAGGAAGCACTCACAGCGGAAATCGCATCCATCACCGCCAACATTGACACTTTAAAGGCTGACCTGAAAGAGAAGAAGACTGCTCTGAAGAAGGCCGAAAAAGAAGTGGCAACGCTGGAAGCGAAGAAGGCAAAGGCAGATGCTAAGGCCGCTGAAGAAGCAAAGAAGGCTGAAGCCGAGAGTGTGGTTAAGAGATTATTAGCCAGCGGTGTGAGCGCAGAGGAGATTCTGGAAAAACTAAAATAATCTTTTTAAACCTCAGACCGTGTGGGTGTGGTTACAAAATCCCATCCACGCGGTTTTATAACAGAACAATTGTTTCATATCGAACAAATGTACTCGCTTCTCACTTCATCTCTCAAAATCACTTCCGGTGAAATTTCAGCAAAAGAGGTAGCAGGGGAGAGCACAGGCAAAGTAGGGACTGGGCAAATAAACAGCAACGAGCATCACAGGTGAGAATCCATCAAGGCAATCAGCACATCAAAAACAAATTCAATCGCTTCAAAAGTAACCTTCAAAAATCAGCAATAACCCATCACTCAATTCCGTCCATCAATACACCCATCAACCCTTCATCCGCCCCCTCATCACTCCCACCCTGAGGAGCGCATCTGGGCAGGGCGAACGCCCCGGCGGTAGCCCCGGGTCCCGGACGCTCCGAGGAGTAGCACGATACCGCATGAAAATCGTATGCGAAAAGATGTATAAAAGAATAAATTGCAAAATTGCGAAAGAACTTGAAAATAACGCCTAAACGTGGTATAATTTTGGTACGAACAAGCTGGTTTTGGTACGACAACGGTATGCTGTGGTACTGTAACTGTTGTTTCGAAATTATGAACGATCACAAAAAAATCGTGAAAATTTAGCGTAGCTACGACGACACCTATCAGGTTCAGGTCGTGTCTTGGTACGACAACGAGAACTCCTACACCTCTCAGATGGTCCGTACCATTAAGTACTTCGCTGAGAACTGCTAATCACAGCTCTACGCTCAAAAGTGCTTGAGGTGCCGTGCTGAATAACGGCTGATACCGGCTTTGCTGGTGTGAATATGCTGTGATCGGTATGACAACAGGATAATGAGTTCAACACCCTTCCTTTTGCGGGTTTCCGTGAGAGGAAGGGTGTTTTTGTGTGTCTGCAGGGAGAAAATCTGCAGAAAGGGTGATTTGCTTCAAGAATTGTGCTATACTAGATTCACAGTGTCCCTGATTCGATGCACTATGCGGATGACAATGCTTTTTTGCAGGTAGCATCATGCGACGGGGAAAAGCATATACACTATTAAAAGTTCACTTTTGGGAACGAGGTAATCAAGAAATGGGAAAGTACTTTGGAACTGATGGCTTCCGTGGTGAAGCTGGTATTGATCTGACTGCCGACCACGCCTACAAGGTTGGCCGCTTCCTTGGCTGGTATTATAATATGCTCCGCAAGCGCAACGGCAACAGCGAGCCTGCCCGTATTGTTATCGGCAAGGACACTCGCCGCTCAAGCTATATGTTCGAGTACAGCTTGGTTGCTGGCCTGACCGCTTCCGGCGCAGACGCCTACCTGCTGCACGTCACTACTACGCCGTCTGTGGCTTACATTGCCCGCGTGGACGATTTCGATTGCGGCATCATGATTTCTGCCAGCCACAACCCCTACTACGATAACGGTATCAAGCTGATCGACTGCTACGGCGAGAAAATGCCCGAAGAGACTCTGCTGCTGGTGGAGGACTACATCGACGGCAAACTCCATGTGTTTGATAAGGACTGGCCGGAGCTGCCCTTTGCCCACCGCGAGCACATCGGCTGCACGGTGGACTATGTGGCAGGCCGCAACCGTTACATGGGCTACCTGATCTCGCTGGGCATCTATTCCTTCAAGGGGGTCAAGGTCGGTCTGGACTGCGCCAACGGTGCAAGCTGGAATATTGCTAAGAGCGTTTTCGATGCTCTGGGTGCAGATACCTATGTTATCAACAACAAGCCCAACGGCCTGAATATCAACAACAATGCTGGCTCTACCCATATTGAGGGTCTGCAGAAGTTTGTGGTGGAGAACGGTCTGGATGTTGGCTTTGCCTTCGACGGCGATGCTGACCGCTGCCTGTGCGTGGACGAGAAAGGCAATGTCATCACCGGCGACCACATTCTGTACATCTACGGCTGCTACATGAAGGAGCACGGCGAGCTGATGAACAACACCGTGGTCACGACTGTTATGTCCAACTTCGGCTTGTACAAGGCTTTTGATGAGCAGGGCATTGGCTACGCCAAGACTGCTGTGGGCGACAAGTACGTCTACGAGTACATGGCGAAGAACGGCTGCCGTATCGGCGGCGAGCAGAGCGGTCATATCATCTTCTCTAAGTACGCCAGCACCGGTGACGGCATCCTGACCAGTCTCAAGATGATGGAAGTTATGCTGGCCAAGAAGATGCCTATGAGCAAGCTGGCTGAGCCCCTGAAGATTTACCCGCAGGTTCTGGAGAATGTCCGTGTCACCGACAAAAAGGCCGCACAGAACGACCCGGCGGTGCAGGAGGCCGTCAAGGCCGTTGCAGAAGCACTGGGCGATACCGGCCGTATTCTCGTCCGTGAGTCCGGCACTGAGCCGCTTGTGCGCGTGATGGTGGAAGCCCCCGACCACGACACCTGCCAGAAGTATGTCTCTCAGGTCGTGGAGGTCATCAAGAACAAGGGTTACGCTGTTTAAGACTTATGCCTGTGCGTAAAAATGCACAATGCTATAAAATAAACATATAAAAGATCAAACCGCGAGGAAGCGCTTTTATGAACGCATCCTCGCGGTTTTTTAATGGCGAAGCGTTTTGCGTCAGACGGGATGCCTGCCCCTGCACGATGGGACGCCATTACCCGCAGAGCATGACCTTGGCGGAGAAAACGCCATCCTGATAGGTGAACGTACTTGCGCCGCCGGTCTTTTCTGCAATATGCTGGACAGACTGGATGCCGATCCCGTTTTCCTTTCGCTTGGACGAGCGGAAAACTCCGCTTTTTTCGTTGACTTCACCGTCAAATGCGTTTTCCACCTCGACCAGAAGCAGCCGCTCGGCATGGACATACGCGGTGATCCTGATCTGCCGCCGGGCAGGTGCGGTGCGCAGGCTGGCTTCGAATGCATTCTCCAGAAGATTGGACAGCACCAGACACGTATCGATCTCGTCCACAGGAAGCGCCTGCGGCAAGTCGAGCTTGGCACGGAAGGGGATACCCTCGCGCTTTGCAAGGGTGCAGTAATAGCCAACGACGCTGTCTGCCGCACGGTTCTCGCAGAAACTCATATCCAGATTCGGGATCCGGGAGACGGTTTTTGCAAGGTAAGCTTTCAGGCCATCCAGATCGCCTGCTTCGGCCAGCGCAGAGATCTGATTCAGCTGGTGGCGCATATCGTGCCGCGCCTGCCGGACTTCTTCAATAGCGGCTTTCAGGCTTTCATAGCGCTGCTGCTGCATGGATAGAAACTGGTTCTCCTGCTGCAATCTCGCATTCCTGTTAAGGCTGTTTGCCATCAGCAGGAAGATCGCGTTGAACAGGAACATCAGGAACAAAAGGGCAATGCTCATAACAATGTAGACCTGCAGCACCCGCCCTGTCCGAAGCGTTATCTGGTAGCGCGGGATCATAAAAAGATTCAGCAGGATGAACACCAGCGGCAGCACCCAGAACACATACCACGTCTGCGCAAAGTTTTCATCCTCGACCATGGTGCGCACTGTGTGGGTGGCGGGATAATACGCTGCTGCTGCGGTCAGCCAGCAGACCATATTATAAAAAATGCAGGCACTAAAGCAGAACCACGGCTTGTCCGACGGCAGCTGCAGCAGGATCGTGATCGCCGCGCCGACGGCGCGGGACAGACTGTTCAGGCACGCAAACACCGCGCAGACCGCCAGCGCGATCGTCCCGGATTTCCAGAGAGAGATCCGCAGCGTTTTGAGATACAGAAAAATTGCCGCAAGCGTGATGAGCAGCAGGGGGAACGCGGTGGAGAGACAGAAATGATAGCAGAGCAGTCCGCCGCCAAGGCAAAGCCCGAGCAGCAGCGGCACCGCCCATGCGGCAAGCCTTGCGGGAGACTGCTTCAGATAGGAGCGCACCGGAAAATACGCGAGCAGCAGGCCGGGAAACACAACGGTAAGCTCCAGGAGCGGGCGCAGAATGTCCTTCAACCCACACGCCCCCTTTGCAGCAGAAATTCCATAAACGCCTGCCGGGCTGCTTTCAAAAGCTCCTGACTGACATAGACACGGCTGCCGTCCGTCATGCAGAAGGCGGCATCCTGAAAATCGGCAGCATTCTCCATATTGATGATCGCGCCGCGGCCGCAGACGAAAAAGCGCGGGTCTTTTTTGAGCGGCTCTGTGAATGCCTTGAAGCTTTGGCGTGTGGCAAGCGTTTTGCCGGCAGTGGTGCGGATGTTGATCATGTGGGCGAAATGCTCGGCAGATATGATGTCCCGATAGCGCAAACGGATGTCGCTGCCATCCACCTTCACCGTCAGGATCGGCTCCGGGCGCGGGAGCTTTGAGAGCATTTCATCCAGCAGACCGGAAAGCTCGGTTTCGGAAAATGGCTTGACCAGATAATGAAATGCCCGCACCTGAAAGCCCTCAAGCGCATGGTCTGTCGAGGTGGTGGTAAAAACCAGAAGGCAGTCCGTATCTGTTTTCCGAAGCTCCCTTGCCGCGTCCATGCCGCTTAAGCCTTCCATGTAAATATCCAGAAATGCGGCGGTAAAGCGCCGCTCTTTTTCTGCCGCCAGAAAAGCTTCACCGCTGTCAAATTCTAAAAGCTCTGCTTCTGTGCCGCGCTGGCGCAGCTGCCGCGCTAAGCGCTCCTTCAGCAGCGTGCGCTCGGTATCAAGGTCGTCAACGATCGCAAATCTCATGCTGTACCAAGAAGCCATTGTTATAGCTTCCAACCTCCTTTATAAACTCTTTCATCCTGATTATAGCACAGTTGCACGGTTCTGTCGCAGCAGAAAACGGGATTTCGTGACGGAAACAGTGCTTTCGTGCCAGATACCTTGAAAAGGCCGCGCCTGTCCGTATACTGGAGACAGAAGCCCCCAATAAGGGAAGAAGAGAAAGGAGGAAAGCTGTGTACCGAATCGCCGTGCTGACAAACAGCAGGGCGCAGGAAGCTTTTCTGACAGAGCAGATCTTGCAGTTCTGCGCCGAGCATTGTTTGTTTCCCCAAATGGACTGTTACCACGATCAGGAAAGTTTTTTTGAAACCGCACGCAGCGAGCCGCTGACAAACGCCGTGATCGCCCTGCCGGGTGTCGACGGCTTGAATGCAGTAGAGCATCTGCGCGCGCTTTGTCCCCAAACACGTGTTATCTGGTGCAGCGATCTGGATTTTTCGCTCCATGCCTTCCGGCTGCGTGCAGACTATTTTCTGCTGGAGCCGGTGACCGAAGCCGCCTTGCGGCAGGGTTTTTGCATCTGGCTGGATCAAAAAAAATCCGGCAGAGCAGCGCCGACCTGACCGCAACGAACACAACAAGGAGAACGGTTTATGAAAAAGAAAAGGATCATCCATTCTGCGTTAAGCTTGTCGCTGACCGCAGCATTGTGCCTGTCCATGGCCGCCTGCGGCGGTACGCAGACGCCCGCAGACAGCGGCGCAGCTTCGCAGCCCGCTGCACCGTCCGCTGCGGTGCAGCCCTCTTCTGCACAGACGACCTCTGCAGCGCTGCCGGTAAAGGCATTGAACCCCAAGCAGGTGGAGGAAAACCCCTATATGGCCAAGAGCGATGCAAACATTCATCACGACGGCTATAACACCGACTCGACGGATGAGATCCTGCCGCTGGGCATCTATCCCGAGATCAACGTTTCCTACGAGACAACGAATGCAAATGCTTCTCCCGCCATCTATTTTGACAGCTACGGCCATGCTGTTGTGCCGCTGCTGGGCGGCATTGCCATCCGCGACCTGAACGCCGAAGAGACAAAGACGCTCGGCTATTTCTCCCCGAAGAAGCATGACGGCGGCGGATATGTCATCCAAAGCTCCTATACCTTCATGGACGCGTCCAACCGCATCGTCTGCCCCACGAGCAACA
>OLGH01001530.1_pt1 | contig 21449 bp, 21 predicted proteins | sample 1604851 | NCBI WGS metagenome assembly OLGH01 (sample SAMEA3888894, study PRJEB22519) | human gut metagenome | biome: human gut; feature: human-associated habitat; material: faeces | place: Denmark | collected 2010 | reverse complement strand
GCTGCCGTGCCCCGGGCGCTTCTGCAGGGCACCGTACTGACGTTCCTGCGCGGAGTTTTGCGCAGTGAGCGCCGCGCCGCCGTGCGGCTGGCGGCGCAGCAGGGTGCTGCGGTGCTGGCCCTGCAGGGCGGCGATCCGGCGCGGATGCCCGGCGACCTGCCCGCGCTGCTGCACCGCTGCGGGGCGTATGTCACAGCCACCGGCAGCGGTCCCTGGGCCGCCGCGGTGCGGCTGCCGCTCTCCCCCACCCTGCCCCTGCGCGAGCCGCCCGCCCCGGCAGATCTCGTGCTGGACCGCTACAGCGCGGCAAAGGTATATCTGGACGGGCTTTGCGTGGAGGATGAGGAATAAAAACAGTTTCTTCCCGGAAGTGGGAAAAGCCCCTCAGACCTCGCAGGCTCGGCCAACTCCCCTGTGCGGGGAGCTGGCCGAGCGACAACGACGGCCGGAGGGGCTTTTTCACCACCCGCCAACGGGAGTGTTTTTTTTTGCCTTATTCCGTCTCTTTCCCGCACGCCTCCCACGCACACACCAGACCGCACAGGCCGAACAGGCCGATGCCGATGCCGGTCAGCAGGTCGGGCAGGGTCAGCATGCCGCGGGTGGCCTCAAACAGGGTCTGGGGTAGCTCCAGCCCGGTGCAGAGCAGGAACGCGCCTGTCCCCGCCGCGTAGAGCGTATGCCCGCAGGGCAGACCCGGCACAAGAAAAATTTTGATCAGCACCACAGCCAGCAGCAGTGCGGCGGCAGCGCTCAGCACCCGCAGCGTGCAGGGCATACGGCAGAGCGATGCGGGCGCAAACTGGAACCGCCAGATGAGCCGCCACAGAAACACCAGCGGCACAGCGCCCGCCAGCAGCGAGCTGCCCAGCCTTTGGCGCTGCAGACCGAAGCCGCTGAACGCCCGCACGGCGTAGTTCAGCAGCCACGCGCCGGCAAAGATCGGCAGCAGCAGGTCCGCCCACGCGGCCCAGACCGGGCAGCTCCCGGAGAGTACCTCCGGGTACAGGATGGCATACCGGGCCGTATTGCCCGCCGCCACGCCGGAGGCCAGCAGTGCCGCACCGGTCAGCGCCATGCAGACGCCCAGCGGCTTGTTGGTATCCTGCAGGCCGGCAGGCTGCGCCGCCGCCCGCCGCGCGGGCAGGTAGGGCAGCGCAAACGCCGCCAGCCACGGGATGTACCGCAGCCAGACCGACCCGGCAGCGGCAAAGCCGGTGTCGGCCTCGGACCAGAGCAGCAGGTCGGCCAGATGCAGCCCCGCCATGGCCAGGCCCAGGACCAGCACCACAGCGGCGTGGGGATGTTTATTTTTCATGGTGTTCCTCTTTCATAGCAGCGGCGGCCCCCGCGTATATTGGGACAGGCCGCGCGGAATATCCTTATTGTACAACCGCGCGCCGCAAATTGCAAGGAGGGTCTGCCCCTTGAGGAAAACATTCCGCCGGGCGGTGGTGCTCGGCCTTTTGGCGTTTGCCGCGCCGTTTGCCGCCCTGCCGCTGGCAAAGCCCGCCGCCGCGATGCCCGAAGCGTCGGCTCCTGTGCTGCCGGATGCCGTTGACACCCCTGCCGCCACACCGCAGCCCGTGCTGCCCGCCGTGCCCGAGAGCCGCAGCTTTGACGCAGATGCGCCGATTTTGCTGAACGACGGCGGTGAGGCGATCATCGTATCCGTGCAGGAGTTTCTGATCGGCACTGCCGCCAGCGAGCTGCCGCCCGACTGGCCCGACGACGCGGTCTTAGCCCAGATGGCCGCCGCCCACAGCTATGCCCTGAGCCTGGGCGGCGCGGCGTTCACCTGCAACAGCGCCCAGTGCGCGGGCTGGACGAGCGCCGAGGTGCTGCGCGCGCGGTGGGGCGGCGATTTTGCCACGTATTACAGCAGGCTGGCCGAGCTGGCAGACGAGGTCTCCGGGGCCGTGCTGTGCTGGGACGGTGCGCCTGCCGCGGCCTGCTACCACAGCAGCAGCGCCGGGCAGACCGAGGCAAGCCAGAACGTGTGGCTGACCGCCGTGCCGTACTTACAGGGTGTCGCGTCGCCGTGGGACGCCGATGCGCCGGGGTTTGAAACGTCCGTCACCTACAGTGCCGAGCAGGTATACACGATCCTGACCGGGCTTGGCCTGGACACCGACGAGATACCAAACGCCCCCGCCGGGTGGTTCGGCGAGGGCGTGTTGGACAGCGCAGGCTATGTGGCGCAGATGCCCGTCTGCGGGCAGGTGTTTACGGGCACACGTCTGCGCAGTGCGTTCAGTCTGCGGAGCGCGGCGTTCACCGTGGCGTATGACTCCGGGGAGAATGCGTTTGTTTTCACCACCCACGGCTACGGCCACGGCGTCGGCCTGAGCCAGTACGGCGCAAAGGCGATGGCGGAGGACGGCAAAACGTGGCAGGAGATTCTGGAGTGGTATTTTCCGGGGTGTGAGGTTATAGAGTGATTCCCTGCCTTCCCCCGAGGGGGAAGTCCAGACCGTCAATAAATTGCATTCCTGCCTTATTGCGTGCGTAGGGGCGACCATTGGTCGCCCGCCAACTTGCCGCAGCAACGCTTTTTCCGGGACAGTTTTTTGCAAGGCAAACGAGCACGGGCGAGCAATGCTCGCCCCTACAAGCGTTTTTCGGCAGTCTGACCTTCCCCCGAGGGGGAAGCCTCTCGCCATTTACGGCAGCTCCGCCGTAAACGTCGTCAATTCCGCATCCGTATCAAAATCATACACCTTCACCGTCAGGCTGTTGCAATTTTCCGGCACGGCAGCAAAGTAGTCATAGCTGGCCTTGGTGCATTGTTCCGGGTGGTCGAAGTCCGCCGGGTCGGCCGTCCATGCGCCGTCCGTCCACCAGCCGCCTTCGCCGCGCTCGTGGCCCAGCTCTGTGCCATCTGCCGTGTAGAGCTTTACGCTGACCCAGTGCTGCTCCGGCGGGAAGGTCAGCAGCACTTTTGTCGCAGCGGGCGTGGCCTTGATGCTTTGCAGCGTAACACCGTCCTGCTCCACCGGCGTGCTCATCGTGCGCACGCCCGCGTCGCTGACTTCCGGGATCGTAAACGTCAGCGTGTAGGTGCCGGGCAGCGGGGTCTGGTCGGCGTAATCGTAGTGCCAGTAGCTCTTGCCGTCGGTCTCCACGGTGCTCTTATTGCAGGCCATCAGATCGGACAGTGTCAGCGTTGCCGTGTGCCCGGCCAAATCATCGTGTGTCAGGAACAGCTCATAATTGATGCCCGTCACAAAGGTATGGTCGTCGCGCTTTTCAAAGTTAATGCCGCCGCTCAGTTCAATGCCGTTATCCAGCACCAGCGTGCCGTACTGCCCGCCGCCGTTCTGCAGTGCCTTTTCTACGGCGTCCTCGCGGGGGCCGATGGCGTTGAACCCGGCCAAGCTGTCATCCTCACTCGTCAGCATTAAACTGATGCGCAGCCAGTCGCCGTCGTTGAAGACCTGCCCCAATGTCAGGGTGTAGGGACTGTCGGCGGTCTCGGCGGTGGATTCCACCGTCTCGGCGTATTTGTTCAGCTGCTCACTTTGCAGCGAAACATAGTCGTCCTGCCCGCCGCGGTTCAGCCAGCTGAACAGGCTGCCCACTACGGGCAGCTGCTCGGCCACAGCGGGCGCGGCAAAGTTGATGCTGCCCAGCCCTACGGCCAGACAGGCCACGGCGGCTGCGGTCACCCGTCCCCACGGGAACCGGCGGTGCCCGGCGGGCTTTTTCTGCGGCAGCCGCCCGCAGGCAGCGTCCAACACGCGGGTAAACTCGTCGTCGGTCAGCGGGGTCTCCGTCATAGGCTGGTCGTTCAGCGTTTTCAACAAATCTACATCAAAATTTTTGTCACGCATGGCTGTACACTCCCTTCGCGGTCAGTTCACGGCGCAGACGGTCCCGTCCGCGGCTCAACCGGGTGTTGACGCTCTCCACGCTCATACCCAGCGCGGCGGCGATTTCCTTACCCGATTGCAGCAGATAATATTTGCGCAGAAAAATATCCCGGTCCGGCGGCGTCATAGCCGCCACCAGCGCACCGACGAGGTCGGCGGCTTCGGTGGTCGCGCGGTCAAACTCGGCCAGCTCGCCCAGCGTCTCGGCCAGGCCGTCGTCCAGTGTCACCGCCTCGCGGCGGCGCAGCGCGTTGTAGCAGTCAATGCCGCGGTTGCGCGCCGCGACGGCCAGCCAGGGGCGCAGCGGTGTGCGAGCGGCCTCCAATTTCGCGGCGCTGCGCCAGAGTGCGACGAACACGTCGGCCATGCACTCCTCCCGGTCACAGGGGTTCTGCGGCAGGATACGGCAGAGAATGCCCTTGACGAGCGGCGCATATTCAAGCATCGCCGCCTCCAGGCCCTCCTCCGGGTGTGCCTGCAGCAGGCGGGTCAATTCCCGGTCCTTCATGGGTGGTTCCTCCTTTTTTGTCGTTCCAACTATATAGACCGGGACGGGACGGGAAATCTTACAGGTTCGAGGAAAAATGTAGGGGCCGGGCATGCCCGGCCCGCGGCTTTCCCGCAAACGCCTGTCTGCCGTACAGTGGCGGGCCGCACATGTGCGGCCCCTACAGGGCGGCGCAAGGCTCATACAGGCGTTGTAGGGGACGGCGTCCCCGACGCCCCGCGGGCGGATGCAGGCATCCGCCCCTACAAGGCGCACAAAAAAAGCAGACGCCGCTTTTGTGCAGCGTCTGTTATGCGGTTGCTTATTGCCCTGCCGGCAGCGTAAACACGAACCGGCACCAGTTGCCTTCCTCGCTCTCGGCGTGGATCTGGCCGCCGGAAAGGTTGACCAAAATCTTGCAGATATGCAGTCCTAGTCCGCTGCCGCGGGTGTTCATGCCGCGGGAGCGGTCCTCCTTGTAGAACCGCTCAAACACAAAGGGCAGAGCCTCGGGGGCAATGCCTGCGCCCGTGTTCTCGATGCGCACCTCCACCATATTGCCGCGGCGCTCGGCGGTAAAGCTGATCGTACCGCCCGCCGGGGTGAACTTGATGGCATTATCCACAATATTATACACGACCTGATGCACAAAATCCGGGTCCGCGTAAATCAGCAGCGGATCGCCGCCCAGACCCTGGATGTCGATCTTGCCATCCTCGATGCGCTGCTCGTCGGAGAGTACGACGTCGGTGACGGTTTTCCACAGATCGTAGGTCTGCGCGTGGATGGGCACCTCGCCCGCCTCGAGTTTGGTAATATCCAGCATGTTCTGCACCAGCCGCGCCAGGCGGCCCGTCTCCTGCGAGACGATGCCCAGATAATGCTTTGTTTCCTCGGGCGGGATCGTGCCGTCCAGCATGCCGTCGATGAAGCCCTTGATGGTCGTCATGGGCGTGCGCAGCTCGTGGGCGATATTGCCCATGAACTGCCCGCGGGAATTGTCGATGGTTTGCAGCCGCGCAGCCATGTTATTGAAGGTGGTTGCAAAGTCAGCCAGCTCCACGCAGCCGTCCACCGGCGCACGGGCCGTAAAGTCCCCGCTGCCCAGGCGGCGCGCGGCCTCACTGATGTCCTCGATAGGGCCGGTGATGCGCTTGGCCAGCACCCAGCACAGGATACTGCACAAAATCAGGATGACCGCCGCCGAGATGCCGAACATCGTCAGCATATCGGTCATGTAGCTGCCCAGCGCAGCCATCGGGCTGGCGGCAAACAGGTAGCCGTCCTGCCCGCCCACCGTGATGCGGCGGCCCGCCGTGTAATACTTGGCGCAGTAGACACCGTCCAGCGTGCCGGTCTCAAAAATATCGTGTCCCTCGTTCAGCTCGTCAATGTAGGACGCGGGCACGCCTGCACCTGTAAAGGCGTCGTCCCCCGTATGCAGCAGGATCTTGCCGTTCTCGTCGGCGATGAACACCAGCGCACCGGAGGCCGTGTTGAACAGCTCAAACCCGCTGTGGGCGCGTTCCAGCACATCCTCCCCCTGCAGGGGCTTTGTGACGATGGAGCCCTCATCGGCGAATCGCTCACTCAGCGCTGTCGCGCCGTTGAGCACATCGGTCAGCGAGCTTTTGCGCTCCCCGATGAAGTACGCCGCCGACAGTGCCGCCTGGATCGCGCACATAACGCTGAGCCCCAGCACGAGCACGGCGGCGATGGTCGCGAAAAATTCGCGGCTGATCGTGTTGCGGCGGCTCATTCTCTGACCTCGAACTTATAGCCGACGCCCCAGACGGTTTTCAGGCTCCACTGCTCGGACGCACCCTCCAGCTTTTCACGCAGGCGCTTGACGTGGACGTCGATCGTGCGGGAGTCGCCGTAATACTCAAAGCCCCAGACCTCGTCCAGCAGCTGGTCGCGGGTGTAGACGCGGTTCGGGTGACCGGCCAGGCAGGCCAGCAGCTCCAGCTCCTTCGGCGGGGCCTCAACGACCTTGCCCTTGACCTTCAATTCATAGCGGTTCATGTCAAGGTGCAGATTGTCAAAGTCGTAAACGCCCTTGTTTTCCTCCTCTTTGGCGGAGGAGCGGCGCAGCACGGCCTTGATGCGGGCCGTGACCTCCTTGGCGTCAAACGGCTTGACGATGTAGTCATCCGCGCCCAGCTCAAGACCCAGCACCTTGTCGTAGGTCTCGCCCTTAGCGGTCAGCATGATGATGGGGGTGTTGTCCTTGGCGCGGAGCTTGCGGCAGACCTCCCAGCCGTCCATGACCGGCATCATAACGTCCAGCAGCACAAGATCCGGGTGCAGCTTGTCGAACTCTGCCAGCGCTGCGCCGCCGTCGTGGACCATCGTCACGTTGTAGCCCTCCTTGACCAGATACAGTCGGAGCAGCTCGCAGATATTTTTATCGTCATCAACGACCAGAATTTTCTCATTTGCCATCTTAGTTTCCTCCTTGCCCGCCTGCGGCGGTATCGATACAAGAGTATTATACCGCATAATTGTGGACAAAAAAAGAACAGATCGTCGGGTTTCCGGGAATTTTTTGCGGTTTTTCTGCGCAGGCGGCGCACTCCGGGGAAGATTATTTCAAAAACGGCTTGAGAGAAAAGAACGCATCTGCTATAATACATTTATATATGCAAATCGGCCTGTGCGCCGATCCTGCATGGCAAAAATCCAGCAAAAATTCAAAGGAGAATTTTGAAATATGAAATTAGGTATCGTGGGTCTGCCCAACGTGGGCAAGTCTACCCTGTTCAATGCGCTGACCAGCACCCAGAACGCGCAGGCGGCCAACTACCCCTTCTGCACGATTGAGCCGAACTCCGGCATCGTGCCCGTGCCCGACCCGCGGCTGGACAAGCTGGCCGAGATCTGGCAGACCGATAAGAAAACGCCTGCCATCGTTGAGTTTGTTGACATTGCAGGTCTGGTCAAGGGTGCCAGCCAGGGCGCGGGTCTCGGCAACAAGTTTCTGGGCCACATCCGCGAGTGCGACGCCATCGTCCATGTTGTGCGCTGCTTCGACGATGACAACATCATCCATGTGGTCGAGGACGTCAACAAGCCCGAGAGCGTTGACCCCATCCGCGACATTGATGCCATCGACTTGGAGCTGATCCTGGCCGACCTCGAGGTCGTCAGCAACCGCCTGGGCCGCCAGCAGAAGGCTGCCAAGACCGGCAACAAGGCCGCTGCCGCCGAGGCTGCTTGGCTGGCCGACCTGGCCGCCTGGCTTGAGGGCGGCAAGCCCGCGCGCAGCTTTGACTTTGACGAGAGCGACGACGCCGTGAAGGCCGCCCGCAAGGAGCTGGGCCTGCTGTCCGCCAAGCCCGTCATCTACGCCTGCAACGTCGGTGAGGACGACCTGCTGGGCGGGCTGGACGAGAACCCGTACTTCCCGCTCGTTGCCGCCCGCGCCAAGGAGGAAAACGCCCAGGCCATCCCCATCTGCGCCAAGACCGAGGAGGACATTGCCGGTTCCACGCAGGAGGAAAAAATTGCGTTCCTGCAGGAAATGGGCATCGAGTCCACAGGTCTGGACAAGCTCATCAAGGCCAGCTACGAGCTGCTGGGCCTCATCAGCTTCCTGACCGACGGCAAGAAGGAATGCCGCGCCTGGACCATCAGGAAGGGCACCAAGGCCCCGCAGGCTGCCGGCAAGATCCACAGCGACTTTGAGCGCGGCTTCATCCGTGCGCAAGTCATCGCGTACAAAGACCTGGAGGACGCCGACTTCAACTATGCCGCCGTCAAGGCCAAGGGCCTGCAGCGCACCGAGGGCAAGGAGTACGTCGTGAACGACGGTGACGTTATCGAATTTTTGTTCAACGTTTAACGGAGGTTTGACCGTGATTATTGGCATTATGGGCGCTATGCCCGACGAAGTCGACCAGCTGTGCGCACGGCTTGAGAACGTGACCAAAGAGAACTACGCCGGGGTCGAGTACCACTGCGGCACGCTGCAGGGCAAACAGGTCGTCGTCTGCTGCGCGGGCATGGGCAAGGCAAACGCCGCGTCCACCGTGCAGGTGCTGTGCACAAAATACGGCATTGATAAGCTGATTTTCAGCGGCATTGCGGGCAATATGACCAGCAAGATCGGCATCGGCGACGTCTGCGTCGGTGAGACCGTCGTCTACCACGACGCCGAGCTGAGCATGATCGCCCAGAGCGCACCGTTCCAGACCGAGTACCACGGCGATCCCGCGCTGGTGCAGGCCGCGCTGGACGCCTGCACTGCCTGCGGCGTGAAGGCCATCGCGGGCAAGATCGCCACGGGCGACACCTTCGTCGGCGACGCCGAGACAAAAAAGGCGATTGAGGAAAAGTGCCACCCCGACTGCGTCGAAATGGAGGGCGCGGCAGTCAGCCAGATTGCGGGCCGCAACGGCGTGCCCTGCGTCATCCTGCGCGCCATGAGCGACAACGCCGACGAGAGCGGCTATGAGGTGCTCGTTGTCAAGCAGTTCAGCATCACCGAGTACGTTAAGACCGCGACGGAGATCGTGGCAAATATGATCGAAAGCCTGTAACAGGCAAAATAAAAGCGGCCATCTGAGAAACAGGTGGTCGCTTTTTGTTTTGCACAAATCTACCGACTTAAAAATATGCCTTGATCTGGAACTTATCTGCCGGGGCGGTGTCCTCGATTTTCAGATGCTCATGGTTAAAGTCAAATTTTACGCTCTTGCAGTCGTCGGTGTTGCGGGTCAGGCGCAGCAGCTGGTCTACGCGCTTTTGCTCCTCCTTCGTGTAGAACAGGTAGCTCGCGCCCTGCTTGCGGGCGCGGCCCGTGCGGCCAATGCGGTGGGTGTAGTGCTCGTTTTCCTCGGGCACGTCGTAGTTGATGACGGCATCCACATCGGAAACATCAATACCGCGCGCTGCCACATCGGTGGCGACCAGCACGTCGATCTCCCCGGCCTTGAACCGCGTCATGATGCGGTTGCGCTCAGCCTGGGACAGATCGCCGTGCAGGCAGTCCACGTTGAAGTTCAGCCGGGCAAGCTGGTTGGCCAGCATCCCCGTGTTGTACTTGGTGTTGCAGAAGATCATGACCCGTTTATAGCCCTCGTCAATGATGATCTGCGCGGCGTCGGCCAGCTTGTCACGGCCCGTGGTCAGCAGCTTGTACTGGGCAATTTTCGGGCTGGACTCCTCGACGGGCTGGACGCTGACCTCGGCGGCGTTGTGCTGGTAGAGCCAGCCGATGTCCAGCACCTCGCGGCTGATGGTCGCCGAGAACATCGACAGGCTCTCGCGGTGCTTCATCAGGTCGATGATGTACTTGACGTCCTTGTAAAAGCCCATGTTCAGCATCTCGTCGGCCTCGTCCAGCACGACGGTTTTGACGTCGGAGACATCAATGGCGTGGTGGCGGTAGTGGTCCATCAGGCGGCCCGGCGTGGCAACGACGATCTGGCAGCCGGCTTTGAGCTGGCGCTGCTGCTTGTCCATGCCCGCGCCGCCATAGACGCAGACGATTTTGATGTCAGGCAGAAACTGCGCCAGATTTTGCAGGTCCTGGGCGATCTGCTGGGCCAGCTCCCGCGTGGGGCTTAAAATGACGGCCTGCGGCTTCAGGCTGGCAGGATCGACCTTGGACAGAATGGGAATGCCGAACGCCACAGTCTTGCCGGTGCCCGTGGGGGCTTTGGCGATCATATCGTGCCCGGCCAGCATCAGCGGGATGGCCTTTTCCTGGATTTCGGTCATATCGGTAAAGCCCATCGCCTGTGTAGCGCGGATGATTTCGGGTGAAACGTTCGTAAGTTCGGTAAACTGCATGGTCGTACTGCCTTTCGGTTTTATTCGCCGCCTTGTAGGGGTCGGGCATGCCCGACCTCTACAGCATTCTTTCCTGTTTTTATTATAGCAACATTTTTCTATCCCCGCAAGCCAAAAAAAGGCTTCCCCCGTGGGGGAAGCTGTCACCGAAGGTGATTGACGAGGGGCAAGCTCGCCATTCTTGCCCGTTTGCGGTATTGCCCTTACTTATTTTTACTGGTTCTTCTTGCGGCCTTGCCGGAGGTTTTCTTCTCGGTCTGCGTCCGGGTCGGCTTGGCAGCGGCCTTCCTGGGCGCGGCCTTCGGCGTCGGGGCGGGGGTCTCCTTGTTCAGCAGGCGCTCGGGCACAGGGTCGAGCTTCCAGAGCTGGTTCTCGCCAAAGACATCCTGCCAGATCTGGGCCTGGGTGCCGTTCTCCACGCGCATTCCCACCAGGTCAATGACCTTATCAGCCAGGACGTTGCGCAGCTTGACCTTGCCGCCGCCCGCCTCCACGATCTGCCAGCGCTGACCCGCGCCCGCGGTCTGGCTCCACTGGTGGACCCAGGTGCCGTTGCAGACGCCGGACATGGCCAAGTCCATGACCTTGCCCGTAAAGCGGTTCCTGATGCGGTACTCGCCGTCCCCCGCTTCCACAAACTGCCACTGCTGCCAGGGCTGACCCTCGTAGCTCCACAGGCGGACGGACGCGCCGTTCTCGGTGTTGAAATCGGCCACTTCCAGCACGCGGCCATTGGCGGCGGCGATGGTATAATAGGCATCCGGGCGGATGACGGTCTGGGCTGATTTCCTCATGGTGAATCCTCCTTTTAGACAGAAAGCTGTACATTGTTCTGTCCGTTTTTTTCATTATAGCACAACTGCGGCGCGCTGTTTTACCAAAATTTTGCGGTACTGTTTGGGCAATCCGCTAAGCACTTGGCCGGGCGGCGCATTTTTTGTCAGTTTTTGCGGCTGCCGCACTTGCATTTTTTGTGCATATATTATATTATAAAGTATACGCTTGTTTTACGGCCACGCGGTGGCCGCTGTAGGGGGAGAGTTCAGCCATGAGAATTGCCTTGATTGCCCACGATTCCCGCAAGGAATTGATGGCTCAGTTCTGCACTGCCTATGTGCGCATTTTGTCTGAGAATGACCTGATCGCCACGGGCGTGACCGGCAAAATCGTCCATGATGCCACCGGTCTGCCGGTGCGCACGCTGTATCCGGGAGGCCGCGGCGGTGCCGAGCAGATCGCTGCCATGATCGGCTGCGGCGAGGTGGACATGCTGCTGTTCTTCCGTGACCCCGTCGGTGCCAAGCCCGGCGAGCCGAACGACATGATGCTGCTGCGCCTGTGCGACATGCACACGATCCCTGTCGCCACAAACATCGCCACCGCGGAGGTTCTGATTCACGGTCTGGAGAGAGGCGACCTGGCCTGGATCGAGCTGCAGCGTGGTCGGAAATAACTAAAAAAGCAACGCCCTGTCTTGAAAAAGACAGGGCGTTTTATTGTATGGCTGTAGGGGCGGTCATTGTCCGCCCGCGGAGCTTCGCGGCGGCCGCAGGCTCCCGCGGGTCGTCGGGGACGCCGACCTATAAATTACTGATACACGATCGCGCTCTTGACCCTGTTGGCGGCGTCGGCACCGGCCAGGATGCGGGCAAGCGCCAGCGCAAACGGGATGGCGGCACCGAGGGCCTCGCCGGTGACGATGCTGCCGTCGATGGTGAGGGGCAGTCCGGTGTAGCTGGCCCCTGCGGCAGTCAGGTCGGCGTCCATGCCGGGGTAGACCGTGGCCTTTTTGCCGTTCAGCACGCCGAACGCCGCCAGCGCGGTGGGCGCGGCGCAGATGGCGGCCACGACCTTACCCTCGGCGGCAAAGTCCCGGCAGACCCGGCGCACCGTGGCGTCGGCTTTCAGGTTGAGCACACCGGGGATGCCGCCGGGCAGGATGCAGGCGTCAAACACCGTGTAGTCCAACTCCTCGGCCAGGGCGTCGGCCACAACGCTGATCTGGCGGGCACTCTTGACGATCTTCTCCCCGCCGACGGCGGCAATCGTGACCTCGACACCGGCGCGGCGCAGGATGTCCACGCAGAGCAGACCCTCGCACTCCTCAAGGCCGGGGGCAAAAAAGATAACAGCTTTAGACATACTAGCATCTCCTGTTCAGTTAAAAGGATGGAACGCACGGGTGATGCGCCAGATGCCCGGCAGCGGGCTTTTGAGTCCGCGCAGGGTCTGCACCAGCCCGACGAGGGACAGCACATCCACCAGCAGCGTCAGGGTCAGGCCCAGCTCACTGCCGTGGGGCAGGAAGCCGACGCAGGCGCAGACCGTGGCCAGCGCCAGCACAACAAGGCCCTGATTCAGGTGGAACTTTACAAGCTCATCGTGCCGCCATTTTGTGCAGGCGGGGATGAGGATGAGCACATTCAGATAGCACAGTGCCGCCATCAGCTTAGCCGTGCGGGGCGGCTGCTCCGGCGCGGGCGCGGTTTTGGCGGGCTTGGCCGCCGAGGCCTGCGAGGCGGGGCGCTTTTTCTTTTTGCTTTTGTTTTGCTTTGCCACGGCTTACCTCCATCCGAACAGAAATGTAAAGCAGCGCCCCAGCTGACGCCGCCAGTCGGCCTCGCAGTGCCTGCCGTCCAGCTGGCAGTAGGGGTAGACCGTCGCGCCCCTGGCGGTCAGCAGGTTCGTGACCTCCAGCGCCTTGCCGGTGTACTGGGCCAGCGCGTGGCGGCCATTGCCCTCGCGCTCGCCCCAGCTGATATAGACCCGCGTGCCGGGAGCCAGCTTTGCTTTTTTGATGTCAGCCTTCACCTCGGTAAAGCTGAACCGCACCGACGGCGACAGGCAGGCCGCGCGGCTGAACGTCCCGTTATGAGCCGTGACGCCGTACAGGCTCATCAGCCCGCCCATGCTCGACCCGCCGATGGCTGTGTTCTCCCGGTCCGGCAGCGTGGGGTATTTTGCGTCGATGAGCGGCTTTAATTCTTGAACCATCCAGTCCAGATACGCCTTGCCGCGGCCCTTTATATCGTATTCCTGCCACACAAAGTTGTAGGGGCTGTACTCCTCAAGCCGGGCGTTGCCCTCATGGTTGCACTCCGGCGCAACGATGAGGGCCTGCGGGTGGGCATCCATGTATTCCTTCAGGCCCCAGCAGGTGCCGTAGGTCGCGGTAGAGTCAAAAAACAGGTTGTGCCCGTCAAACATGTACACAACGGGGTAGCGCCTGCCGGACGACTGCCAGTCATCGGGCAGGTAAACAAAGGTGTTGCGGTCCAGCCCAAACGGTGTGATGTGGGCGGTAAAATTTTCGACCATGGGTATCTCTCCCCTTTTTGCTGGTTTATTTATAATTGTAGCGCATTTGCATGGCTTTTTCAATCAAACGGATTGTTTTTTGCGTGGCAAAGTGCTAGAATTTTTACAATTCAGAGGAAAGAGGAGAGTATACCCATGGAACAAGCAATCCAATCGGTACAATCGTTTTTCAAGCGCAAGGACGTCGTGATCTCGGCGCACCGCTACGGCATCGACGCCATGGGCGCGATGGCGCAGGGACTGTTCGCCAGCCTGCTGATCGGCACGATCATCAAGACGCTGGGCCAGCAGCTGGGGCTGGCGTTTCTGGTCACGGCGGGCGGCTATGCGGCGGCAGTCGCGGGCCCGGCCATGGCCGCGTCCATCGGCTACGCGCTGCACGCGCCGCAGCTGGTGCTGTTCAGCCTGATCGCCGTGGGCGGCGCTGCCAATGAGCTGGGCGGCGCAGGCGGCCCCCTGGCCGTCTACCTGATCGCCATCATTGCCGCCGAGGTCGGCAAGCTGGTCAGCAAGGAGACGAAGATCGACATTCTCGTGACCCCTGCCGTCACAATTCTGGTGGGCGTCGGCCTGAGTGCGCTGTTTGCGCCGTCCATCGGCGCGGTGGCGTCCGCCGTGGGCAGCCTCATCATGTGGGCCACCGAGCTGCAGCCGCTTCTGATGGGCATTGTGGTTTCTGTGCTGGTCGGCATGGCGCTGACGCTTCCCATCTCCAGTGCGGCCATCTGCGCAGCGCTGGGCCTGACGGGTCTGGCCGGCGGTGCCGCCGTAGCGGGCTGCTGCGCCCAGATGGTGGGCTTTGCGGTCATGAGCTATAAGGAGAACGGCGTCGGCGGTCTCGTCAGCCAGGGTCTGGGCACCAGCATGCTGCAGATGCCCAACATCCTGCGCAACCCCCGCATCTGGATTCCCCCGACGCTGGCCGCGGCCATCACCGGCCCCATTGCCACCTGCCTGTTTCATCTGGAGATGAACGGTCCTGCCGTTTCCTCCGGCATGGGCACCTGCGGTCTGGTCGGCCAGATCGGCGTTTATACCGGCTGGATCGAGAGCGGCAAGGCCGTGACGGCCTTTGATTGGATCGGTCTGGTGCTGATCTGCTTTGTCCTGCCTGCCGTGCTGAGCACGATCTTCTGCGAGCTTCTGCGGAAGAAGGGGTGGATCAAAGAAGGGGATTTGAAGCTGTAAGTACAAAAAGGCTTCCCCCTTGGGGGAAGCTGTCACCGAAGGTGACGGATGAGGGGCGGCTTTTCCGCGATTGCCCGTGAACGGGCTGCAACGGGAAGGCCGCCCCTCATCCGGCCTACGGCCACCTTCCCCCAAGGGGGAAGGCTTTTCCTTTTTTACACAAACCCTCTCCACGTCTCCTCGGCATCGCTCTGAAACGCGCCCAGCTCATGGCAGAGCTTGAAGGCGCCGGGGCTGGCCTCGGGGTAGTCGCGCTCGGCGCGCTTGCAGTCCAGCACGCCCTGGCCGCTGCCCTCGGCCAGCATCGTAGCCAGATTGCGGGTCGATTTGTCCATCATCGTTCGGGTGCGGATGCCCATGCTCACGCTCATACGGGCGGCGGCGCTCTGGCCGTGGGCCTCGGCCCCGATGGCGTCCAGCGCAGTGTGCGCAGCCTGGTTGATGCGGCGGTACTCCCGCTTCTGGCGCAGCATCTCGTCCCTGAGCTTCTGGTCATGGGTCAGGCTCATCAGCTCGTCCAGCGTGTTCTTGCCCATCTCGGTGTTCTGCACGATCTCCTGCAGCATTTTTTCATTATCGCTCTGCATAACAAAATCCCCCTTGTGTACGTTTGGCGGTCAATGCCAGTATGTACACAAGGGGGATGTTTTATTCGGTTTACAGGCGCTGCTGTGCCAGAGAGAGCGTCATATCCCAGGAGGCCGTCTCGCCCCACTCGGCGGAGGCGATGGCCACGGTAAAGCTACCGCGGCGGGACAGCGAGATGTTGAACTCCCGGCGGGAGGCATTCATCGCCTCGTTCACAGCCCGGGCCATCCGGGCGGCGGGCGTGCCGACGGTGACGATGGCAAAGTAGCCGTCATTCAGGCGGGCCAGCACAGCCTTGTCGTGGTCGGGGCCGACGACCAGCTGCAAAATGCCGGACGCCATGTTCAGGCAGCAGTCCGCGGCAGAGTCGCTCTCCTTCTCGCGCAGCTGCCAGTACTCATTCACGCGGACCATCACCACACCTACGGGCTTGCCGTCCAGCGCAGCGCGCTCGGCGCGGGGGCGGAATGCCTCATTCAGGTAGACGGAATTGTAAACGCCGGTCACATAGTCGCGGCGCAGGTCATCCTGCATCTGGCTCAGCGCGCGGGTGAAGGCATCCTCCGCGCCGTCGGCCTGCAGGTTGCGGGGCAGCGGCATCCCCAGCAGCAGCACGCAGGGCGTGTCCTCCACCGTAATGCCCTGGGCAATGACGGTGCGCAGACCGTCCGCGGCCTTTTCGATCTTCAACCCGCGGCCTGCGGCGTCCAGCGCGGGCATCGCAGCCACCTTATTCAGCGGCTGCAAAGTAGCCGGGTCCAGCAGGCCCATGCGGGGGTCTGCGAGGGTCACGCTGTCAAACAGCTGCGCCAGAGCTGTCATCTCTGTCTGCAGCTCGTCAAGGGTGTAGTCCTGTTTCATGTTGCTTCCTAACCGCCGGGTCCCCCGGCATCGCACATCTCGGCTTTTGCAAAATACAGTTTTATTTTACCACAGTGAAAAAGATTTTCCAAGATTCCCACTGTACAAACTTTCTTCGTCAAACCGATGAAATACCGTGCGAACTTCACAAATCACTTTGCTGCGCGGAAGTAGCGCTCCGTCAGGACGCGGATTTCAGCGGCCAGCGCGGGGGTCAGCTTTTTGGCATCGGCGCGCCACTGCCAGTTGCCCCGTGCCTGGCCCGGGGTGTTCATGCGGGCGGCGGCGGGTTCCTCCAGCCAGTCGGCCATCGGGATGATCGCCAGCGCCGCGGTGCTGGCCAGCACGCCGCGCAGCATACCGCGCACGGTGCCCTCCTGCTTCGTCAGGGCAAAGTAGTCCACGACCTGCTTGCGCTGGGCGGCGGTCAGCTCCTCGGCAAACCAGCCGGTCAGGGTGTTGTTGTCGTGGGTGCCGGGGTAGGCCACGCAGTTGCGCGGGTAGTTGTGGGGCAGGTCAACGCTGTCCTCACCGGTGAAGGCGAACTGCAGCACCTTCATGCCGGGGAAGCCGCTCTCCGCCAGCAGCTCGCGGACCGAGTCGAACATCTCGCCCAGATCCTCGGCCACGATGGGCAGGCTGCCCAGGGCGTTGTGCAGTGCGCGGAACAGCTCCATGCGCGGGCCCTGCTCCCAGCGCCCGTTGCGGGCCGTCGTCTCCCCTGCCGGGATGGCCCAGTAGGTGTCAAAGCCGCGGAAGTGGTCGATGCGCAGGATGTCATAGATGGACAGTGCATGGCGGATGCGCTGGATCCACCACGCATAGCCGGTGCGGCGGTGGTAGTCCCAGTCGTAGAGCGGGTTGCCCCACAGCTGGCCGTCGGCGGCAAAGTAGTCCGGCGGGCAGCCTGCAACGCGGCGGGGCTTGCCCTCGGCGTCGGTCTCAAACAGCTCACGGCCTGCCCAGGCGTCGGCGGAGTCGGCGGCGACATAAATGGGAATATCGCCCATGATGGCGACGTCCTTCTCCTTGGCGTAGGCGTGCAGGGCGCGCCACTGGCGGTCAAACTCATATTGCAGGAACGCCCAGAACTCGATTTCCTCAGCGTGTTCGGCCTTGAATTCAGCCAGCGCCTCCGGCTCACGCACGCGCAGGGCGCGGGGCCACTGCTGCCAGTCCACCATGCCGTTGGCCTCCTTGATGGCCATGTACAGGCAGTAGTCGGGCAGCCAGTCGCTGCTCAAAAACCGGAAGCGGTACCAGTCGTCGGGGTAGGGCGTCTCGTAGCCGGGCACGGGGCGCTTTTTCAGGAAGTTCGCGTAGGCTTTGCGCAGCACAGTGAAGCGCTTTTCGTAGAGGGTGCCGTAGTCCACATGAGCCGCGTCGCCGCCCCAGTTGATGGCAGCGTAGTCCTTTTTGGTCAGCAGGCCGTCGGCGGCCAGCAGGTCCAGATCAATAAAGTAGGGGTTGCCCGCGAAGGCGGAGCAGCTCTGGTACGGGCTGTCGGCGTAGCCGGTGGGGCCGACGGGCAAAATTTGCCAGATGGTCTGCCCGGCCTTGGCCAGAAAGTCCACAAAGTCATGGGCCGGCTTGCCCATGCTGCCGATGCCATAACCGCCCGGCAGGCTGGAAAGCGGCATAAGAATACCGCTGCAACGTGCAAAACCCATTTGCTATCCTTCTTCTCTTTCGCTGGTATTTTTAATGTACTCTTTATTCTGCACCCAGGGCTGCCAAAGCGGCCTGGGTAAAGGCAGTGCGCTCGGCCTTGCCGCGTGTGCCGCCCTGCAGGGCCTCCTCGTTGGCCGTAAGGGCCTGGGCCGCTGCCGCCGTGGGCAGGTCGATGCCCGGCAGGATGGCGGTGTTGACCTGCTCCACCTGCATCGCGCCCAGCGTGGTGGTGTCGGACGCGGTGTTCCACGGGGTGATGACGCCCAGCGTGTTGGTCAGGGCTTTTTCGCCATCGCCGCTGGAGTACAGCCAGAGCACGGCGCTCTCGGCGGATTTCAGTGCGGCGGCATCGCCGGTGTCCTGAAGGGCGAAGCAGCCCGCATTGGCCAGGATGGGGTAGTCCAGCAGGCCGGTGAGGTTGTACTCCTCGGTGGTCAGATCGCTGTCCTCCAGGTTGGTTTTGAAGGGGATCAAAACCAAATCCTGGCAGGCGTCGGCCCCGTAGGCGGCCAGCAGGTCGGTCAGCCTGGCCCGGCGGAACAACCCGCCCTCGGCACTGTCGGCCATGGCGTCCCATTCCAGCGAGACGGCGCTGTAGATGCCGTTCAGCGGGCCGGTCAGGGCGTCGGCCGTATACTGGCCGTCCGCCGCCAGTACGGCCACAGTGTAGCCGCTGGTGCGGTCCAGCGGCGGGGCAAATACGCCGGTGGCGGTCAGGGCTTCGGGCCGGGCCTCCGGCAGGGTGCGGTCGGCGCCGTTTAAGGTGACGGTGGCGGCTTTCGGCTCGGCCAGCCAGTCCTGCAGGGTCTCCACAAAGTCGCTCCACTCGTCCCAGCTGGCATTCTGCAGGGCTTCGGCAGCGCCATCACCCAGCAGGCTGTTCAGCAGACTGCCGCTGACCCAGTAACCGTACAGGCTGCGGCCTGCGGGCAGGGAGGCGGCACTCCCGGTAATATTGGCGCGGGCGGCGGCTGCGGCCAGCAGGGGATCGCTGGTCACATCCAGGGTGGTGCCGTCCGGCTGGTGGTCCAGCGCCAGCAGGCTGGCGGTGCTGGCATCGTCCGTCCAGTTCAGGGCCACGCCCTGGGCATCGGCATAAGCCTGCAGGGCGGGGGCCAGCCCGTCAGCGGCATAGGCGGTAAGCGCCTGAGGAGCAGGCTCGGGGGCCGTCTCCACCGTGGCAACGCTTTCCACCGGGGCCGCCGCGCAGGCGGTAAGCAGCAGCGCCGATAACGCCAGCGCCGCCGGGATGATTTGTTTTTGCATAGGTTTGAAGTTCTCCTGGTAGGAAATGATGGGCACAACAGGGAAGTGACCTACTTGTAGAGGGCGAGCCCTCCTAAATTTCAGCCCATATATTTCTTATTATATAGGAAATGAAAGGTTTTTTCCACACCTGTTTTGTGTTATAATAAGAAAAATCTGATTTTTTTGAAAGGAGTCTCCTTTCTGTGACGCAAAAGTTATACGAAACAGACGCTTATGTGCAGGAATTTGCTGCAGCCGTGCTTTCCTGCACCCCGGCCAAGGGCGGCTATGCGGTCGTGCTGGACAGGACTGCCTTCTTCCCTGAGGGCGGCGGCCAGCCCTGTGACCTGGGCACGCTGGGCACTGCGAAGGTGACCGACGTGCATACCGACGGCGCCACAATCACCCATACCACGGACGCTCCGCTGGAGCCGGGCACCGCTGTGACCGGCCGCATCGATTGGCCCCGCCGCCTGGATGCCATGCAGCAGCACACCGGCGAGCATATCCTCAGCGGCACCTTCCACCGCCTGTTCGGGGCCGAGAATGTGGGCTTCCACATCGGCACCCCCTACGTGCGGATGGACACCAGCATCCCGCTTTCCGCCGCCCAGCTGGCCCGGGCCGAAGCCGAAGCCAACGCCGCCGTGCGGGCCGACACCCCCGTGAACTGCTACATCCCCGACGCCGCCACCCTGGCCGCTACCGAGTACCGCAGCAAAAAGGAGCTGGACGGCCCCGTGCGGCTGGTGGAAGCCGGCGGCGACTGCTGCGCCTGCTGCGGCACCCATCTGGCCCGCACCGGCGAGGTGGGGCTGATCAAAATCATCTCTGCCCAGCACTACAAGACCGGCATGCGGCTGGCTGTGGCCTGCGGACAGCGCGCCTATGACGCCGTGGCCGCCATCTGTGCCGACGCCGAGGCCGCGGGGCGCGTGCTCTCTGCCCCCGCGGGCAGCCTGACCCCGTCGGTGGAGAACCGCCAGAACGGCGAAGCTGTCCTAAAGCAGCGCATTGCCGCGCTGCAAAACGCCCTGGCGGATGCCTACGTGCAGGCTGCAGCGCCCGACCGGCCCGCCGTGCTGTGGGCCGAGGGAGCCGACGGCGACGGCCTGCGCCGCATTGCCATGGCGGTCTGCGCGGGCACAAATCAGGTCGCCTGCGCCCTCGCCCCCGGCGGGCAGGGCCTATCCTACGCGCTGGCCGCCCCCGATGGCACCGACGCCCGCGCCCTGGGCAGGGCACTGAACGAAGCCTTTGCAGGCCAGGGCGGCGGCAAACCTGCCTTCTGCCAGGGCAGCCTGGCTCAGCCCGGCCTTACGCCCGATGTCGTCCGCGAGAAACTTTCTACATTATTATAACAGGAGACACTCCCATGAGAATGCGTTTTAAACCCTACGCCCGCCCCGAACTGCTGGCCTGCGACTTCCATGTGCACGAGCCGCTGACCCACGGCGGCCACTGGCACGAGACCTACGCCCGCCCCGACCAGCCCTGGCACCTGGAGCTGGGCTGTGGCAAGGGCGGTTTCCTGGCGCAGCTGGCCCCCCGGCACCCGGACATCAACTACCTGGGCATCGACATCACCGACAAGGTGCTGATCCTGGCCAAGCGCAAGGTCGAGGCCGCCTATGCCGAGCGCGGCATGACCCCTGATAACGTCAAGATCGCCAGCATCGACATCGAGCGCCTGGGCAATGCCTTCACCCCTGCCGACCGGGTGGACCGCATCTACATCAACTTCTGCAATCCGTGGAGCAAAAACGCGGGCAGCAACAAGCACCGCCTGACCCATCCCCGCCAATTGCTGCAATACCGCCAGCTGATGGATGAGGGCGCGGAGATCTGGTTCAAGACCGACGACGATGACCTGTTCCGGGACAGTTTGCATTACTTCCCGGCGGCAGGCTTTGAGATCACCTGGCAGACCTTTGACCTGCACGCCAACGAGCCGGATTGGAACCTGCGCACCGAACACGAGGGTATGTTTACCGAAATGGGCATCCCCATCAAGGCGCTGATCGCCCGCAAAGGCCCCGACAGCACCGTGATCTGGGTGGAGCCCAAGACCCTGGCCAAAGAGCTGGAAGCCGAGGAAGAGGAGGAAGCCGCCGAAGCACCCGCCCCGCAGGAGGATGCCGAATGACCCAGACAGAAATCTTTTCATTTGTCGTACAAACGCTGTATTGGTTCTTCCTCTACGGCTGTATCGGCTGGGGCGTCGAGGTCGTCTACGCCGCCATCAAGGAGCGGCGGCTCGTCAACCGCGGGTTCCTCTGCGGCCCCATCTGCCCCATTTACGGCTGCGGCATGGTGGTGCTGAACTGGACGGTGGCCGCGCTGGCCCCCTCCGGCGAGGGGAAAAGCGTCAGCACCGTGGCGGTGTTCTTTGTGGGCATGGTGCTCACCACCGCCATCGA
>OLGH01001529.1_pt1 | contig 21449 bp, 34 predicted proteins | sample 1604851 | NCBI WGS metagenome assembly OLGH01 (sample SAMEA3888894, study PRJEB22519) | human gut metagenome | biome: human gut; feature: human-associated habitat; material: faeces | place: Denmark | collected 2010 | reverse complement strand
GAGCACATGGTTCATACCCATGGTGTCAGGGGTTCAAATCCCTTTCTCGCTACTAATAAGAATCGGAGGCTTTCCGGTTCTTTTTTAATGGGAATTACAGGGTCTATTGAAAATAAAATGATATCGTTATATAATTGAGTTGTTAAGGGAGGGACACAATAGAGAAAGGGGGATATATGTTTGGAAATAGAATACAGTAAAAAAGCAGTCAAATTCATAAACTCAATGGATACAGTGACTAAAAAACGTATAAAAGCCGGAATTGAAGGATTGATTAAGGAACCACCTCAAGGTGACATTAAAAGACTTCAAGGCTATGATGATGGAAGAAAAAGACTAAGAATAGGGAAGTACAGAATTATATACAACTATTATGAAAAAGGAATAATTGAAATCTTATATATTATGGATATTGATTCAAGAGGCGATATATATAAATAATCGCAGAAAGGAGCTTGATATGAGTACAGCAACCAGAGAAGCAATTAATCTAATGGAAATATTACCGGAAAGCGACCAGAAATTTGCATTAGAATTTATAAAAAAACTGGTTTTAGCATGGGACCCGGATTATACAAAAGTTACAGAAAAAGAAAAAGCAGAGTTAGATGAGGCAGTTCGAGAAATGCAGGCAGGTGAAACGGTATCACATAATGATATAAATTGGGATTGATAAAGAAACAGCTGGTTCATACCCATGGTGTCAGGGGTTCAAATCCCTTTATCGTTGCTGGATGGAGCCGGGGATGATGAGTCTCCGGTTTTTGTGTGCAGGAGATAATAGTGTGAAAATACATCTAAGGCAGTAAAGGACATTGCCTAAGATGTATTACAATTTCACACAGGAAAAACGTAAAATCACTTTTTTCATTACTATTTGGGTCACTGCAAAAGCAGTGACATGTGGATTTTTTATGTATAAATATAAGATAGAGATTTATTGGTCGGAGGCGGATGAATGTTTTATTGCGGAGGTTCCGGCTATGAATTGAATATACAATATAAATAATTGAAAAAATACAAAAAATTCTTGACATTTGTTCAATAAGGTGTTATTTTATTATAGCAAGTTGGTTGTACGGCAGTTTAAGGCGGTTGTACACAAACACAATTACATAATATGGCGAGATAGCTCAGTTGGCTAGAGCACATGGTTCATACCCATGGTGTCAGGGGTTCAAATCCCTTTCTCGCTACTATTTGAACCGGAGATTATAGTTCTCCGGTTTTGTTTTTAAAATTTCGTTGACATATAACGCACATAGATGTATAATATATACATAAGGAGGAAATGAGATGCCAACAGTTGATAAAATTTTAATTGATGTAATGAGTGGAACAAAAGACAATAATATTCGATTTGCTGATTTGCAAAAACTTCTTGAAACACTAGGATTTCAATGCAGAATAAAGGGTGATCATTTTATTTACACTAAGAAAGGTATCGATGAAATCATAAATATCCAACCGGATAAAAATAAAGCAAAATCATATCAGATAAAGCAAATTAGAACATTAATTTTAAAATATAAAATGGAGGTATAAAATTATGTACAAATATGAAAGAATAATATTTTGGTCTGAGGAAGACCAAGCATTTATTGTAGATGTTCCGGAACTTCCTGGCTGTATGGCTGATGGTAAAACAATACAGCAGGCTTTGGATAATGCAGAAATTATTATAAATGAATGGATAGAGACTGCTAAAGAGCTTGGAAGAGAAATTCCAGAACCAAAAGGACGCTTGCTATACGCGTAGAGGTATGATATGGACGAACTAAAAACAAGCAAAGCACAGCGAAAAGCAATAAGAAAATACGAAAAAGAAAATTATAGATTAAATATTGTTTTTCCTAAAGGAACCAAAGAGCGAATTGAGGCTTTAAATTTAAAAATAACTAACAGTGCATTTATAAGAGATGCGGTAATAGAAAAACTAAATGAATTGGAACATAAATAGACGATAGCCGGGAGCGATAAACTTCCGGCTTTAATTTTTGCCTTTTATATACTTAAGTAATAAATCAATATACTTAAGTATATACTCTCAAAACTTCTCCACACCTACCGTTCCCCGCCTGTCATATCCCTTAGTGTTACTAGGTTTTCCGGGAGAAAGCCCCTCCGGCCGGACCGTCCTGTCATCGATGCCGAGGGAAGCGGAGATTTCACAGCCACTAATTAATAGCTTGTTGAGTGCAGGAACAGGTTTACCACGTATATGACCATTGTGCATAACAGCCGACCAACCAAGATACACTGGCGAGCAGCTCATGGACAAGACCATGGACAGCTCATTGATAAGTGCGGCAAGATTATCGCACAATGGAAGGCTTCGAACACTTATCAACAACCTGCCCACAGTCTTGCCCACAAGCTTAGCTCTTGTGTATCTAGGTCGCTCGACAGTTATACACAAAGCTCACATATAACATGTTCTCAGCCGCTGATGTTAGTGCCTACTACGGCTAATCACCTACGTTTAACACATATACAGACAGCAGCATAGACATGCGATTATTGTCGCGAAGGGTATGCAACCGCGACATGACATCGAACACAAAAAAGCAAGTAGATTCAAGGCTTAAGAGGCATTTCCGAGGGTTATTCTCAGACCACCTATTAGAAGGGGGGTGGTCAGTTTTGTCAATTTCAGGTATCAAAACACGGAGGGGATAGCCTTTCGCCCAGGTTTGCCGCCGGGAGAACCCGGGCGGCAAACCCTGAAATGAACAGCCTTATTACCTCGGAAGGCTGTAGCCCCTCGACATCGATGACAGGACGGTCCGGCCGGAGGGGCTTTCTCCCGGAAAACCTAGTAACACTAAGGGATATGACAGGCGGTAGCCACGCTTTGAGGAGCGGCAGTGAACTCAATCCGGCAACTGTAATAGAGCAATAAAATCAAAAACAAAAAAACAAACAAAAAACCTGAAAACGCTGCAATGTTGCAAACATTTTCAGGCACAAAAAGACCTGCAGCATCATAATTAATGTATCATCGTTAGATACAAAATTGCGACGTCGCAACTTTGTACACAATTATGATACATTTTACGAGACTACAGGCCTTTTTATTTAGGCTTTAACCTGACGAAATACCATACAATTTCTTAACTGGTCAAATCCAAGGTAATCGAAATTCTTACCTAAAGCAATAAATTCTATTACAGTTGCCGGATTAAATTCACTGCCAGTACAGCTATAAAAGGCAAAACCCACAGCCGAGTTAATCGGCTTGGATTTGACCAGATAGTTAATCTTAGCTATGCCTTTAAGTCCCGAAAACTTAAACGCATTATAAAAGTTATCACCGGACGGAGCTGCAGCCGTCTCCGGAATAAAACATTCAGCTTCCTCCTCCGGATCCGGCTCATCACAATCATCTTTATTAAATTCAGAATGTGAAGAGACTCCAGGAGGTGTAACAGGAACTGCAGCACAAACAGCCGGAGGAACATCCGGAAGGACACCGTCAAGCACCTGATTCACATTCTTCTTAAGGGATTTCTTCAAATCCCGGATTTTAGAAACAGACATATCAGAGGATACAAGCTTTCGATCAGCAGGTGCCATCGAAACAAGCTCCGTAAGCTGAGAGTAATTATATTCCTCAAAAGCTTCATCAATGACGGGCTGATGAGCAGAACCCTTCCTGGCAGAAAACTCATAAAAAACATTCAGGCACCGGGAAAGAGCTGATTTCTCAATATGAAAATTTGCTTCCACAAAGTCCTCGAAACTGTCAAAACCGAATGTTTTATAATAACCATTCGTTTTAAACTCATCAAGCTTATAGCCTAAGGCAATATACTGGCTCCGGATATCATTAAAATCATTCCGGATTTCATTAAAAGCCTTAACAGATTTCTCAATGATATTCCGCATCATAAACCTTTGAAAGCCAAGTTCACCACAAACCACATAATCAGGACACAGTTCTTCATTCATTTTTAAAACCTCCTATAAAACATTCATCAATTTTATAAATCGGATATTTAATAAGCCGGAGCTTACTGGCTTCATGTACATAATTTTGCGTTATTTCGACATCATAATGACCGAGAATTTCACGCAGATTGATAACATCACCGCCATAAAAAATATAACTTGTAGCAAATGTATGCCTACAAAAATGAGGATGTAGCCTTTCGATATTGGTTCTACGCTTAAGCCGAACATAAACATCCTTCAAAGCGTCATCAGTAAACTCACGTCCATCAATAAGTTTAAAACAATGCTCAGGAGAAGAAAGAGGCTCCCCTAGCATTGTAAGGAAGATTTTAAATCTATCCTTCAAGAAAAGAGGGAGAGCCACAAAACGCTCCTTTCTTCCTTTTCCCTGGACAAATATATAGCCTTCACGAAAATGCACGTCACAAAAGCGGAGTTTAAAAACTTCCTGACGCCTAAGTCCACAATCAAGAAACAAATGAAACATAATGTAATTGCGAATCCCAATTATATTTTCAAGATCAAAACAGCGGTCAATAGCAGCCACCTCATCACAGGTAAGAGGAGCAAGCTGCCGCTGAGTGTCTTTTATAATCTTAACCTTTTTAACAGGATTTTTCTCAATCAGTTCAAAATCTTCTAAATAGTTAAAAAAGGTTCGCACATCTGTCATATATGTACGAATTGAGCGAACAGCAAGCTTTTTATTACGTGAAGGATTAACAAAATCCCTCAAATGTTTCTGGTAAGCTACAATGGTGAGCGGTGACATATCTTCAACCTGAAGCTTTTCATCATTTACAAATTTAACAAAAATGCTCAAATTTGCTCTGTAATTATTTACGGTAATCTCACTACAATAAGATTCACGGTACGAAATAAATGAATCAACAGCATCCTGAAGGGTCACGAAATCACCTCCCCGGTTTCTCTATTAACCAGGTCATAAGCTGATTCGTAATTATCATCAAAGCATTCACTATAATCAATCCGATTCTTGACCATACGCTGCTTGTTTTTGTATGAGGTCATATTCTTAATATCATTGTCATTAAGCCGGAGAAGTGCATCCATGCAGTCCTTCTCCACGGTATCTGCGTTAACACCTTTTTTATAAAAACCGAATGACACCACATTATTAAGCATCTTCCTTTTAACCAAATCAGCATTGAGCTTACGGGAGTACTCTCTAACAAGCTTCTGACCATCAGCCGAATAAGGAATATACTCACATGACGTAGCTCTAAGACGCTCCCAGAAAGGTGCATTCCGCCTCTTAGACTTCGGAATTGGATTACCCTTCTCATCGTTCTCCGGAATTGTGAGCCTAAGAGTAGAAAAGGTAAGGTATTCAATTATAGGCTCCCAGTTGTCAAAATACATATCCACACGCTCAGTAAGCGGATCAGGATACTTGTCACGGAACGGATGCAGCACATAACTCTTAGTACCACGGCGCATAGTTTGAAACTCAACATTCATAATTGAAGTTACACGGGGAGTAAGCTTATTGGCAAGCACAGCTATTTCATCATAATTATACGATACATCATTATTAAGATACTTATTACACAAACCTTTATAATAAGCATCAGAACCATATTCTGAATAAAATTTAAGCCGGGCTAAATCAAGCTTCTTCCAGCTATGCTCAACATAAGCATACTCAAAGCAGTAGAAGTCATATTTTGAAATAAGCTTGCTGTCATACCAGAGCTTCAAAAACCAAGGCTTGTAACCCATCTCAACGACTTCCTTACTCTTCAGGTATATACGAACAAAAACCTTATCCGAACGCTTGCCCAGGGCAACATAATCATTCTCATATTCACCGCCGGACTTAAAACTGTAATGATATGAAACACCGCGGAAATTACTCACCTGCATTTCATAAAAATGATCGATTTGAAAAAACTTTTCCGGCGCAGTCAGGTAATTACTATGCCAGGCATAATCTATTCGATTTTCTTTAACCTCACCAATTCCAAGCTTGAAATAATCGCATAACATTTTAACAAAAATGAAAGAATTATGAAAAGCTTCCTGCGGTCCCATGAGCCACAACATATAAGATCGGAGCTGCACAATTATTTCACTGGTAACGGATTCGGCACCGTCAGCTCCAGGAGGAACCACAGGTGCAATGAAAATATCAAACATATCAGGATAGGAAAGCTGCACCTTATAATACTTAGAATAACCAAAGTTATAAGCTACAAGTTCCTCACATCCGGGAATGTTAAGGGCTTTGCAGTTGCCAAATTCAAGCTTGGAAAACAATTTAAGATAATTCCGGAAGCGCGTTACAACTTTAGAATGACTATTCTGCGTAAAATCATCCTGAAGCTTCACGGAATAATAAAAAGTATCAATATTATGCAAGAACTTTTTTGAGGATTTAGAAAACCATTCCTCAGAAAGCTCAGGAGCAAACTCTTCCTGAACTTTATTGTTAAATCTATTATCTACCATCTTCAGTTACCTCGTAAATTAATTTTTATTCATCAAAGTCTATCGTTTTTAACACACAGACGATACAAAACAATAACAATACATAATAATTAAATATGCAGTACCAATAAGAAATTCAAAGGAAAAAAAACCTGCAAAATAAAATAATAAGGAAGCCAAAGAAATAATAATACCTATAATTGAAAAAATAACAAATCCGATATAAGACATAAAACCTCCTACAAAACATCCGGATAATATCGCCGGTAATACTCCTGAAGCTTCTCGTTCCATCTATCCATCTTCCAGTCAAAAACAACCGGGATGAAATTGGTATCATAGTTCACATTTGCAAACAGCTCCGGTGAGAGCTCAAGCTGAAGATCTTTATATGTACCTGTATCAGGATAAAAAAACCTATACTGCACAACATCACCGGTTTTTTTTACAAGAATGAACGTATTTGTCTGATTCCGAAAACGATTATAGACCATACCAGCCTCAATAGTTGTATAAAGAAACAGACAATTTTGTTTTCCTATCGTATTAAGGAAAATAGAAATATCCTTAAGCTTCTTATAATCCTGAGCATCGCAGCCATTATATATCTCATCAATAAGAACAATCTTAGGCTCAAGATCGAGAGGTATATCACTTATTGATGATATGTAAGTCATGAAATCGTCATCCGGAGAATACAAATTAGAGTAACACCGGAGAAGATAACCATTTCTCTTAGCTGTCTGATAAAGGGCTTTAGCAAGCAGATAGCTCATAAGTGTTTTACCTGAGCGCTGCTTGCCAACTAAACCCACAATACTCCCCGGCATTACTCAGATACTTCTCCGGATGAAGTATTGTTAATAGCCTGAACCTTGATACCCCTAACAAGTTCAGTCTGAGTATATGCTGCCAAAAGAGCCTGCATATTCTTACTCTGCAGCATAGTTAGATTTTTATTCTGTCCCATAATTTTGTCAATCTCGCGGAATACCTCACGGGCATCCTCCAGGTCATATTTATTTATATAATATTCCGCCTGGAAACGGAGCTGCATCTGCACGTTGTCATACGTCGGCAATATATTATGAATTGCCTGTATAGGGTTGCTGTCACAGGATGAAGCCATACCAGAAAAAAGAGCTTGAAAATCAAGATCCTTAGCCATGCATACACCTCCTAACCAAGATTAAAACTTTCTACAAAAGACTTAAAAAGGTTATAAATGTTAATCGAAAAAATCAAACTGATAACAAGTACAGATATTGTTACCAGAAAGAATATAGTTGGACGCGGATCCTTCCTGAAAAAATTATGAAACATGATGGAAGAGAGCTGCTTTCTGTCCTGGACAAAATCAACATCCCTAGAGGTAAGATTAATAACCTGATCCGGGCCAAAAAATTTAAAATCTTCCTTCTTAAGATCCAGATCTACCTTCTTTTTCAAATGTTCAAGAGTGTCAGCCTCATAAACACCCATTTCAGTAATACAATAAACCATTCTTTTACCTCCAATTATTTACTACGCTTTTCTTCATCGTTCTGCTCATGTACAGACGTAAAATATAAAAATAAAAACAGAAAAGAACCAACAAAAAATATTAAAATTAGCAAAATCCTTTCAGCCAAAGAACAAGCTGAATTAATCAAACTGAGAAAAACCATCACAAAAACCTCAATAAAAAAAATTAAAGTATCATACATCAACTTCCACAGGAATTTTACAGATATCATTAAACTGCTCAAGCTTGCGTTGTATAGCAATCTGAGCCTGCCCGGCTGATGTAAAAATATCACCATTAATAAACTCATCCGCTGCTATATAACCTATGCGATTAACCTTTTTGAAATCCGGAGCACTCTTATACATAACAGCAGCATACTCCTTCTTCTCATAAGTTATATAGCCGACAACAGTAAATGACTCCAGCTTGTACTCTTCCTGAAGCAGCGGAAGTCCTGATTCCGGTGATACAATCCTATAGTAGACCGTGTTTCCGGAATAAATATCAAGCTGCCTGCGGAAGCGCTCAAACAAATTCGGAATATCAACGCGATAGTTCATTCTATGCCTCCTTGGTACTTCCGTCAAAACGTACAAACAGAGCTTTGCGGACAAACCTCATAAGACGGAGAACAATATAGAAACCAAATACAATCCCAAAATAGAGATTGTAATTAAGATATTCAGGTTCGTAAGCATCAACCGCCTCAATCACAAAATCAGAAGCTGAAGCCGGAACATATACAACAGACACAGAAACATCCTGCTCTGATTCATCATCCTCCGCAGCAACAAGACCTGAAGCATCCAATGATGAATCTGCAGAACTTTCCGCCAAAGCATCAAGACCCGAGGCATCCCATTCGGATGTTTCTACCGAATTTGTAAAGCTGTTCGCAGTCTCAGCCTGAGAGGTTTCAGCTTCCGAAATACTCTCCGGACTATCTTCTCTAGAAATCATGTCTATCTCCCTTCTTAGGCTTATCAGGCATCTTCTTGAATAATGCATATAAAATACCAATAACTAATCCAACAATCAGAAAGCTCCACCAAGGAAGAACATAATTAAGATTGAAATAAATACATACTACGATAACTACTATAACCAAAAGAAAAAATAAAATTTTCTTAGACATAACAACCTCCATCATTTTTTGATTTTTAAATTGTCAAACTTAATCCGAAATTTAACAGCATCAGATAATCGCTCAAGCAAGACAAACGGTACCTCACAAAACGCGATTAAAATAAAGAAACTAACATAAGTATTTATAATATCCATATCAACCGCCTATCTTAAAATGAATATGCCACACACAAGCAGAGCACAGGTCAAAATACTGCAGATTGAAAGTACATTAAGCCTGTCAAGTACCTGTTTCTGGAAACCGTTTAGAGTATCACGACCTTTTACATACTCATTTATCAAGGCATGAATAGCAGAATCATCAGACTCCTGCACAATGACTGTGCTGGTACCGGAAGATGATGCCTTAGACTCAGATTCCTCATCTGCAGCAGAGGAAACCTTGTCATCACCTGACTCATCAGATAATTCATCTAAACCGCTGAAAGTTGCTGCCTCAGTAGTAACCTCCTCTGTCTGTTCAAAAGAATCAGCAGCAAACACATATTCAAAATTTGAACTCAAAACCATACCAACAGCAAAAAAAGCTGTAGATAACAACATAAGCCAACGCTTACACATACATATACACCTCCATCACCTAATATTTTCATAAAGCAATACCAAAACAAATAATATACATAGAATCCCAAACAGGATCAACACAAAAAGGGACACACCATAAGACCTCCTAATATTTTTCATTTTATATGGGCTTCCAAAGTCTGCGGAGGGGAGAAGCTTCCCCACCACAGAATAAATGATAAATCCGTCCAACTAAAAACGGCTGCTGAATGCACTTTTAAGTGCATATATAACAGTAAAGCCGAGAGAAAGTCCTGCCGTTATGTACACAACTGGCATCATACAGTCAATGATCACATTAGAGTATGTGAACATTTGAGTAGGATCAAAGTTTATATGTATGGAACTGGACGCAGACGGCTCACCTTCGCGAAGAATAGGAGCGCCTGCGGCGACAGAACCAAGTGCATGACGAGCTGCAAGAAAACCGGCACGCCCGACATTTACTACATTAGCAAAAAATAAAGAACTCATATAGAACCTCCTTAAATAAAATATTTATATAAATCTGGCCAAGATTTAACGAATTAAAATTACCGGAATTTATTAGCAAATCCCGAAATAATAGAAGAAAAAGAAAAACCACCGGAATTCGGAATAATTTTGCTAAATAAGACGGTAAGCATATAAGCCACTATTTTATATATGGATAAAGTTATTCCAATCAAAATAAACAAATACAAAAAATAAAATAAATCTGTTGGCATTAAATACTTAACAGTTGCAACTGCTTGTACAACAGGCATAGTAGAATCGCCTGAGCTAACAGCAATATCAAGATTTTTCATGTTTAGAATAGAAGTATCAACATATTCAAGTCCATTGACAAGCCCGCTTAAAGCTGAAAAAACTGCTTTATTAATATCATTAAAACCTTGAATTATGCCTGAAATAGTATCTCCAATCACAGTAAAAGGATTCATAAAAACCTCCAATCAATTTAACCTATCAGTATAATGTCTAATCAGACGAACAACCGAAAATACAAGAATAATCCTCACCAATACATATAAAAAATCATAAAGGGAAACATTTAAAAGTTCACCTATAATCTTCACTGATTTAATCCAATTTAAGCCTTGAACCATTCCATTATTAAGAAAATAAGGATACGCCTGCACACTATGAATTGTAAAAAGCAATTCCAAGCAATGACAAAAAATCATAATAATTTTAAAAAGTATTAAAAATAAAAGATAAAACAAATTAAAAAAACCCAAATTAAAATCATCCTGATCGTCTGGATCCTGAACAGACGGTGCAATAGAAACGGTCAAAGCCTTTTCGCCATTAACAGTTTTTTCGATATTTTCTAAAAGTTTAGCGTTATCTAGAGCAATGCCATCAAGCGTACCATCAAGTTTATCCAATAAACTAATAGGGGTAATAGCGTCAACGATTCTATCACCCCATGTATCAATTGCCTTTAAAGAATCAAGGCCGGATTTTGCAATGCTATCTATAGAGGGGGTAGCAATTTTCTCAGCCCAATCCTTGATATCATTTATAGCTGGAAGGCTCCCGGTAACAACATCAGCCATGCTACCTATAACAGGTAGTTTCTGATTGAGCAATTTATCAATATCACCTATAACATCTGCTGTTCCGGCGAATGAATTAATTACATTAACAATATCAAGGGGCAAATGAGCTGCTATAGAGCTATTCACCGCTAATATAGCATTTAAGATTTTTTGTAATATATCAGAAGCTGCCGAACTGCTTCCGCTTCCGGAATCCGTATCAGTAGTAGCCTCTTCTCTTGATTTCTCTGCAGCTTTATCTGTAGCGGTTTTAGCGGCATCAAGAGTACTACTCAAATTATCAGAAGAAACAGAATCCAAATCCTTCACAATATCATCATAAACAGTCGCATCAGGAACATATACATCAGCATCTGAATCAGCGGCATAATCAGTAGAACCATATATATAATACTGTTTAGCTTCTTCCTCATAAGATATTCCATTTTGATAATTAGATACCGAAGAATAATAATTATGCAAATCATAATCGACAACGTAATAAAAAAATGCTCTATCAGATAAATCAATATAATCCTCAAACGCATTCGCCTTAAATTTAAATTCGCCATTATAACCACAAAGATACATAATGCGATCATCACTAGACCTAGCATTAGCTATAGAATAATTTTTTATAGCTGAATAGCTGCCACTTGAATTAACTTTTTTTAAACCATTATCATATACAATAGAATATCCTGATAAATCTTCTGTTAAATTCACAATTATAGATGGCGAAGAAAAACTACACACAAAAGTCATTATACAAGAATCTGGAAATTTATAACGCATCCTGCTGGCTTGAGCCTCAATCATTCCACTATCATCCGAAGAAAACAAAGCCGAAGCAGAAGCTGCGAAATCATTCAAACCATAAACTTTATAAAAATTGTGTGATAACAACAAAAGCTGATTAGAAAACAATTTTAGTTTAAATGGATCTGTAACTGAATCCGAAGAATCTGCAGGTAAGACAGAACTCAAAGAATCATTTTCCACAAAAACCCTATTTTCTGCTATCGACTTTGTTTTAGCCGATAGCCAGTTAGAAATTACATTTTTCAAAAAATTTACAAGGTTAAGCGAATATGTTTTAATAGCCTGCTCCGTAGCAGCCTTATCAGCCAAAAAAATATTTCCATTCAAAGCAATAGATAAGTTTCTACCTACAACAAATTTGCTCAAATCACACTCAAAAACTACAGCAATATTACTCTGTTCATAATTCGCAACCATACGAATATGTTTATTCGAGAGCTCATAAGTAATAACCCCAGTAACTGAAGATAAAGAACTATTATTATATTCAAAACTGCCTTGCTGATCTTCAGAAGATGTAAATAAACCTCTGTCAAACAATTGCATCAAACCAAAAACAAGAGAATGCTGCATATGGTTAGCCACAGATTGTTCAACACCATTTGACACAAGATCATCGGCCAATGTTGAAAACATGTTTTCGACTTGAGCATCAAAACTAACGGAATCATTAACCCACGTCATAAACTGGTCATAATAAGTATTTGCTTTTGATGAACTTGACGAAAAAAAACCAAGACTTGAAAGGATTCCGACAAAAATCTCCCATCCTTCCATTACACCTGAAGAAGCCTGTACCTCAACCGGACGCACAACAGATGTAAATGTCAGTGAAAATATAAGCATATAAATTATTACACGTCTAAATGTAGCCTTCTTCATTATGCAGCTCCTTCCAGAATAAAAAACAGATACCGGGAATCAGATACCAAACCCGATTCTCGATATCTGTTCATCATCCATAAACAAATTATCTTAAAATTCTCCGGTGTACTTATCAGCCACCTGTTTGACTTTCGCTGATTTATGATATTTCCGTTCACGCAAAACGCTGCGTAAACTAACAACGAAAGAGAATAAAATCATTATCAATAAAACAAGAGACATCAACATCCTCCCATTCTCTCATAAAAATGCAAAAAATAAATAATGTTGCAAAACACAAAAGCCGAAAAAAAACCAAACCAAAACATAAAATCACCTGACATTTTTTAATAGGAGGAGTGCAGCGCAAAGACCACACTCCACCGTTGTGATGGTAGATCTATATATACGCGATAAGCGCATATACCTATTTAGCTGCCGGAGCATTGGCAAGAGCAAGCTTGACAGTACCCGACTGAACAACAAAGTCTATAGCAGTAAGCTGTAATTTACCCTTACTGTCAGGTCGCATAACATAAGTGACCTCGGCAATACAAGGCACTTTAATATCCGGATTGCTTCTCAAGAAGTTCTCAGGAAGCGACATCTTAGCAGGCTTAACGCCTTTGCTATTAGCATTATTATCAATTGTCTCAAGTGCTGCATTCGGGTAATACCAACATGTAGTACCCGAATTAATCTGTCCTGTTGTGTCATCCTTGACCTCATAATGGTCGACAGATAGAACTAAAACGTCCTCTGTAATTTTCTTCATAAAATATTTTCCTTTCTGGCAATCTGGCAATTAATCAGACAGCCGCGCCACAAGCTGCCAAGCAGAGCACTATGCTCATACTTTCATTCTTTATGATAACTAACATAATGACCATAATCATCATAATAACCTTCACCATTCTGAACATCTATAGAATGACCTCACCGTGTCCATACATGAGCATCAAACTGATTAGTAATTCTCACATAGCCGGACAACGACATCACATAATAAATTAAAAACTCATCGACCATATCAAGAAGGGCAACACAGTTATCTGCTATGAACACTCTATCATCATACGGCACAAAATCGTAATCCCAAAATTCACTCAAATACAAATTTGATACAAAGCTGTAAAGTGTAACAAGTCCTGCAACATCATTATCATATCTGCAAAAAAATTCATGATGAAGTATTTTCTTCGTTTGCTCATACGGAACGCAGGTCGGGCTAAGCACTTCAGAAAGAATATATTCTCTTATAACATCATCCGGAATCAAGCTGTCAATTTTGTCTTTGTAAGGTACATAGAGGAGTAAAAATTCTTTAATATCCATGTCTATGCCTCCTTAACAAAAAAAACCGAACAGTGTTCTTCATCCGCACGACACACATAACCGAGTGAACGGCAAAAGTGATTTGCTAAACGACAAGCAAAAAGATTTTCGATTTCACTTAAATAACTCTTGAAATCATCATCACAGGTAATAACCTGAGAAAGATTAAAAAAAGCAACATATAAAGCTGCAGACCGTTCGTATGGATCCATTTTATTATAAAAATCAATATCAACCAGTTTATCCGCTATAAAATAAGACCTATTTACATTAATGTATGAAGTATAAGAGCTAATTAAAATTTCTCTTGCATCAACATCAGGAATAAACTCCGCCAGCTGTTCCTCAATTTCCTTTTTTTCTAAATCTTCCATCACAAAGACCTCCTTAAAAAAATATCGTTGATAACACAATTCCGGAAATCAACGATAAGAAGCCTAAGCAAAAAACATAATGTGATTAAATCAGGCTTGTTATCGCCGTCCGGAATGTGTTATACTGAAAAATAAAATAAAAATAAATAAATAATTAACTTACACTGAAATTATAACTCGCAAATGCGTATATGTCAACATAAAAATTCGCAAATTCGAGCTATGGAAAGGAAAAAATGACAATTAATGAAAGAATTTTTTTTGAAATCGAACATCAAAAACTAAAACAGTCCGATTTAGCAAAATTACTGAATGTAAGAACATCAGTAATCACAACATGGAAAACGAGAGGGACAAATCCTCCAGCAGAATACTTAGTTCAAATTTGCGAGTTTTTAAATATAACAATACCGGATTTATTTGAAATACCAGATTCAAATCTATCAGAGAATCAAAAAGAAATGCTTATACAATTCAACAAACTTCCAGAACGTGAACAAATCAAATGGATTGGCAAACTTGAAGAAGCTGCCAAAGAGTACATATCAAACAATTCACAAAACACACAAAGCAAAATATCATAAGGATTGACTACTGGAAACGGAGAAAATAAAATGAACAAAAATACAATTACATCAGGAATACTTTTAGGATTGCTCATAACAGTAATTTATATAATATACAGAACACAGTTTATATCTCCACAAGCCACAATAAACGAACCAGCAGAAGCATACAATTTAACAACATCATCAAATGATAAACAGCCGATTGCATCAAATGATGAAGTAAACATAAAAAACAATAAAGGATTTATCAGTGAGAAAATAAACGGTGTAACATTCAGCAAACAAATGAATGAGATAGACAACTATGTAAAACTCTTTCAAGATAGCTATGATAATGATGAATTATTATCAGCAGCTCAAAAAGTAAAAGCAATTGACGTACACAAATATTACGAAGGATACAGAGACTGTGTCGCTCAAGCTCTGGAAGATAAAGCCGCCAAAATAATGGCAGAAGAATATCAAAGCGACATAATACATTGGACAAATGATAAACTTATCGAATTTTATGACACAATGGAAGAATGCTTCAAAAGCTCCGGAGTTGAATACACACGCTCGGAAGATACACATATAACATACAAATACTATTATTTCATGCCAAATTGAAAGCATTTAGTTCATACCCATGGTGTCAGGGGTTCAAATCCCTTTCTCGCTACTACCTGAACCGGAGATTATAAGTCTTCGGTTTTTTTGCTTTGCATCGAATATTATAATTTGTCATAACGAATAGGGCGAAAATCTCTGTTTTGTGAGGTAATAAAATACAATTCATAGTGTTTTTTTGATGGATAAGCTATGATAAAATGTAAAAGTAATTATAGGAAATAACAGCTAAGCTGCAGGCAATCGCAAAACAGTTCAATCTTAGGACTGTGTTTTGCAGCTGCTTGTGCTGCCAGGATGAGAAAAGAGGATGGGCATGAAAAATAATGAGGTCAGCAGGATAAAGCTCCCTGCAATATTTACCGACAATATGGTTTTTCAGAGGAGAGCGCATGTGTGTATATGGGGTGAAGCACAGGATACGGAGTATATAGAAGCAGCCATAGCAGGGCAGATAAGAAGGACTAGGGTTGTTGACGGACGCTTTGAGCTGAAACTTAACCCGATGGAAGCCGGAGGACCTTATGAACTCTGTGTTAAAGCAATGCAGACCGATGAGCAGGGGGCAGTAAATAAGAATGAATCCGGCACCATAGCCGCGGATACCATAGTCTTTAAGAATGTCCTAGTCGGTGAGGTATGGCTTGCGGGCGGTCAGTCGAATATGGAGCTGGAGCTTCAGAACAGCGATAATGGCAAAGAGGTTGTGGCGCACACACAGGATGACCTGCTGAGATTTTATTACACACCTAAGGTTAGCTATATATGCGATGAGCTTCTTAAGGCTGAGGAGGAGAGCTGCTGGATGAAGTGTGAGCCGGGAACAACCGCGGCATGGTCGGCGGTTGCATACTATTGGGCTGTGAGAATCAGGAAAGAGCTTGATGTACCTGTCGGAATAATCGGCTGTAACTGGGGCGGAACCTACGCACATAACTGGGTCAGCCGGGAGAGCCTTCTCAGTCATGAAAGGACTGCGCATTTTGTCACGGAATATGAGGATATGGTGGCACACCAGGATTTTGATGAGTACCTTAAGGAGCTTGATGAGTACAGGGAATATTATAAAGAGTGGGTCAAGAGAGTTGATGCATGCTATGCAAAGAATCCTGAGATAGAGTGGTCTAAGGTACTTGAGATATGCGGTGAAAACCGTTGGCCGGGACCATCGGGACCACATTTTGAGTACAGACCATATGGTTTGTATGAGAGCATGCTCATAAGGGTGGCTCCATATACCATAAAGGGTGCCCTGTACTATCAGGGTGAGAATGACGAGAACAATAATGAGATATACGATATACTGCTTGAGAATCTTATAACAGAGTGGAGAAGGCTCTGGCATGACGATGAGCTGGCGTTTTCCATTGTGCAGCTTCCGGTACATGACCCGGATACGGAGAAAACGGGGCGTGGCTGGGGAGGCATAAGAAGAGCGCAGGATAAGATATGCCGCACGATAAAGAACACATCGCTTACGGTTATAACGGACTGCGGCAATAAGAAGAATATTCATCCTACGGACAAAAAGACGGTTGGAGAGAGGCTTGCCGCAAATACCTTGAAGGATATCTACGGACTTGCCGGGTATAATGGAAACGGAGCAAGGCTTGCCGGATATGAGTTTACATGCCGGGATGGACATGAGGGAATATTGCTTCATTTTTCCGGGGCTGAGGACGGCTTTTACAGAAAAAAAGAGGACTGCGAAGGTGCAGCAAGTCAGGAGGAGCTGGTAAGGGTTGACAATCCGGGCGAAAAAACGGTATTTGGAGCGGAGGACAGCAAAAATGTGCCTTTGGGCTTTGAGATAGGCTGTAGGAATATCGCGGCAGACTCTGATAATGATAAGAATGAAAAGGTGACATATTACCATGCTATAGCCGAGCTTGCAGGCGGAGATATATTTATTTACAATGAAAATGTAAGCGGACCGGTGAGTGCAAGATACGGCAATGACAATTATTTCCGTCCGATTTTCCTTGACAAATGCGGCAGACCGATTGTACCATTCTGGATATAATAAAGAGATGAAGCCGTCTTTTGCGTGGATACAATGTGGAAAGGCGGTTTGCGGAATAGGAGCAGATTGATATGAGAGTTGGAATGGGATATGACGTTCATAGACTGGTGCCGGAACGAGACCTGATTATCGGCGGAGTGAAGATTCCTTATGAGAAGGGACTTTTAGGACATTCGGATGCGGACGTGCTTCTGCATGCTATTATGGATGCACTTTTAGGTGCGGCGGCACTTGGAGATATCGGTAAGCATTTTCCGGACAATGACCCGGCATACAAGGGGGCAGACAGCCTTATGCTGCTTGGAAGAGTTGGGGAGATTTTGTCCGAGGAGGGATATGTTATTGAAAATATCGACAGCACAATTATTGCCCAGAAGCCTAAGATGGCACCGCACATTGAACAGATGAGAAGGAATATCGCAGACACGCTTGGGCTTGATATAAGCAGGGTCAATGTAAAGGCGACTACTGAGGAGGGGCTTGGCTTTACCGGAACAGGTGAGGGAATTTCCGCCCAGGCTGTTGCACTTATAATGTCTGTTGAAAATTATATTTATGACAATATTGCCAGGGGACAGTTTATCTCAAGTGACGGCCCGGCAGGAAATGCCGGAGGCTGTGCAGGCTGCAGCGGCTGCGGCAGAAGATAAAAAGTGATTGACAAATCCGGCTTCGGTGCATATTCTAATAATGTGAAATATGAAAAATGCTAAGACGGAAAAGAGTAGTGAAGTGCCTGCTGTCACAGAGAGAAGAACTCATCACGCGCTGATGATGCTGGAAGTTCTTTACACAGCCTTTGCGAAGTGCATTCCTGAGCATGACGGGGGAATACAGTATCCTGTCACGGCGGACACCGTTAACAGTCATCGAGATAGGAGGCACATGCCTTCTAAGTAGAGTGGAACCGCGATAACCTTGCCTCTATATTCTGGAGGCAGGGTTTTTATTTTCTCAGCAGGAAGGACTATGGATAATTGCGAAGCTTAGTCCGTGGCAGAGTCCATTGTGGAATCCTGCCGGTACACTTCCATACACGTTCGTACTGTACATAAGCATATTGTAAAAAGGGAGAAATTCATGTTTGATATTATTAAGCAGGAAATTGCGATAATACGTGACAGGGATCCGGCAATCAAGTCGGATATGGAGGTCTTTTTATATCCGTCATTTAAGGCTATACTTAAATACAGGAAGGCACATAAACTATACCTTAAAAAGCATTATTTCCTTGCACGTCTTGTTTCACAGCGTGCGGCTAGAAGAACCGGTATAGAAATCCACCCGGGAGCTACAATAGGAAAAGGACTGTTTATCGACCATGGTCATGGGGTTGTGATAGGTGAGACTGCGATTGTGGGGGATAATGTCACGCTGTATCAGGGAGTAACTCTTGGCGGTACAGGTAAGCAGAAGGGAAAGAGACATCCTACACTTGAGGACAATGTCATGGTGGGAACCGGAGCTAAGGTGCTTGGAGATATAGTAATCGGAGCCAATTCGATGATTGGTGCAGGTTCGGTTGTTCTTAATGATGTTCCGCCTAATTCCACTGTTGTGGGGGTTCCGGGGCGGGTTGTCAAGCGCGACAATATAAGGGTGCCTAGCGCAGATCTTGATCAGGTTCATCTGCCGGATCCTGTTATGAATGATATACAGCAATTAAAAGAAACAGTTGCAAGACTGGTAAAACAATTGGAGGAATAGATTACAATGGAAAACAGAATTCGTTTTTTTAACACACTCACTAGAAATATTGAGCTTTTTGTCCCGAATGAGGACGGAAAGGTTAAGATGTATACCTGCGGACCTACAGTGTATCATTATGCACATATAGGAAATCTCAGAAGCTATATAATGGAGGATATTCTTGAAAAGACACTCCGCTATGTAGGTTATGATGTGAAGAGGGTTATGAATATCACTGATGTAGGACATCTTTCAAGCGATGCCGACACAGGTGAGGATAAGATGTTAAAGGGGGCAAAAAGAGAGCACAAGACTGTCATGGAGATTGCAAAGTTCTATACAGATGCATTTCTTTCGGACTGCAATAAGTTGAACATCCGCATACCTGATGTGGTTGAGCCTGCCACTAACTGCATACCTGAATTCATCAACATGGTAAGCGTGCTTCTCGAGAAGGGCTACGCATATATAGCAGGTGAGAATGTATACTTTGACACATCAAAGCTCAAGGATTATTACGTGTTTTCAAGCCAGAGCGAGAAGGAGCTTATGGTCGGTGTGCGTGATGATGTGAGTGAGGATACCAATAAAAGGAACAAGGCGGATTTCGTGCTGTGGTTTACCAAGTCGAAGTTCGACAATCAGGAGCTTAAGTGGGATAGCCCGTGGGGTGTCGGTTATCCGGGCTGGCATATAGAGTGCTCATGCATAAGTATGAAGCACCTTGGCGAATATATGGATATTCATTGTGGGGGTGTTGATAACATTTTCCCACACCACACCAATGAGATTGCACAGAGCGAGGCATATCTTGGACACAAGTGGTGCAATTACTGGTTCCATGTACACCACCTTAATGATAAGACAGGAAAGATGAGTAAATCAACAGGAAACATCCTCACCGTATCTGTATTGCAGGAGAAGGGCTATGACCCTCTTGTATACAGAATGTTCTGCCTTCAGTCGCATTACCGCAAGCCGCTTGAATTTTCGTATGAGATTATGGACAATGTGGCTGCCGCTTACAACAAGCTTGTAAAGAAGATTGGCTCCTTAAAGGATGAGGGTGAGGTCGACAAGGAGGTTTACAATAAGTTCAGGGAGAGCTTCATAGACGCACTTGCCAATGACATCAATACATCAAGTGCGCTCACAGTTGTGTATGATGTGCTCAGGGCAGACTGCAATGACAGGACGAAGCTTGAGCTTGTAAAGAACTTCGATGAGGTGCTCTCACTCAATCTCACAAGAGAATGTGAAAAAGCTGCTGCGACAGCGGATGTCGATGATGAGCTTTCCCAGTATGTGCTTGCGAAGATAGAGGAGCGCAAGGCTGCGAAGAAGGAGAAGGATTTTGCCAAGGCTGACGCAATCCGCGAGGAGCTTCTTAGCAGGGGCATTGTGATAAAGGACACCAGAGAAGGAACAGTGTGGGAGAAGGCATAATGGACAAAATAATCCGTGAAGTATTTGAACTAAAGGATGTGGATGCGGACAGCTATTCACCGCTTACACTTGCCTATATCGGTGACTGTGTATATGAGCTGACTATAAGAACACTGCTTGTAAACAAGGGCAACGCACCTGTCAACAAGCTCAACAAAAAGGCGAGTGACCTTGCCAAGGCACCTACGCAGTCTAAGATGATATCTATGCTTGTGGAAAATGAACTCCTCACCGGGGAGGAGCTTGCGGTATACAAAAGAGGCCGCAACGCCAAGTCCTTTTCCACAGCCAAGAATGCCACGGTTAGCGACTACCGCAGGGCAACCGGCTTTGAAGCCCTCATGGGCTGGCTCTACCTCAGAGGAGAGAGCCGCCGCGCCCTGGAGATTATTAAACTAGCATTCGATAAAGCTGAACTAATAAAATGATTATTTGACAATTAGGCATGTTATAAACAGGCGATTGTGAAACACAAATTTGTAACTGAACAGTTGTGTAATTTTATTAGTACACTTCCAGACCTTTTGAACGCCATAATAGTTCGCTACGCGAACTAATGTCCTTAGCGGCTGT
>OLGH01001524.1_pt1 | contig 21489 bp, 18 predicted proteins | sample 1604851 | NCBI WGS metagenome assembly OLGH01 (sample SAMEA3888894, study PRJEB22519) | human gut metagenome | biome: human gut; feature: human-associated habitat; material: faeces | place: Denmark | collected 2010 | reverse complement strand
ATCCAGCACGAGAACGACCATCTGGACGGCATCACCATCATGGAGTCCAGCGAGTTCTTCTATGAGGACACCGAGGAGGGCCGCGCCGCTGCCGCCAAGAAGAAGGAGAACGACTGATGCGCATTCTGTTCATGGGGACGCCGGATATTGCGGCGGACTGCCTGAAAGCCCTGTATGAGGCGGGCCACGACATCTGCGCGGTCTACACCCGGCGCGACAAGCCCGTGGGCCGCAAGCAGGTGCTCACCGCACCCCCGGTGAAGGAAGTGGCGCTGGCCCACGGCACCCCTGTCTTTCAGCCCCGCACCCTGCGGGACGGCGGCGAGGACGAGAACATCCGCGCGCTGGCTCCGGAGCTCATCGTCGTGGTGGCCTACGGCTGCATCCTGCCCAGATCGGTGCTGGAAGCGCCGAAATATGGCTGCATCAACCTCCACGTCTCCCTGCTGCCGAAATACCGGGGCAGCGCCCCCGTGCAGTGGGCGGTGCTGAACGGCGACGCCGAGACGGGCGTCTCCATCATGCAGATGGACGAGGGCCTCGACACCGGCGACGTGCTGGCCTGCGAGAAGATCGCCATCGACCCCGAGGAGACCAGCGGCCAGCTGTTCGACCGGGTCACTGCCGTGGGCGCACGGGTTCTCTGTGAGACCCTGCCTGCCATCGCAGCGGGTACGCTCAAGGCAGAGCCTCAGGCCCACGAGAACGCCTCCACCGCCCCCATGCTGAGCAAGGAGATGGCGGAGTTCAAGCTGACCGACAGTGCCGACCACATCCACAACTGGGTGCGGGGCATGAACCCGTGGCCCGGGGCATGGTTCGTGACGGCGGGCGGCAAGAAGGTCAAGGTGATGGAGTGCCGCGTCGCGGAAAGCCACGGCGAAGCCGCTGGCACTGTCCTCGCCACCAAGCCCCTGACTGTGGCCTGCGGTGAGGGCGCTGTCCAGCTTTTGCACGTCGTGCCGGAGGGCAAGAAGCCCATGGACGGCACCTCCTTCGCCGCCGGGCTCCGCCTCAAGGCGGGGGACAGCCTGTGAGCGGCCCGAACCCCCGCGCGGCGGCGGTGGCGGCGCTGGTGCGGCAGGAGCAGGACGGTTTTTCGAATCTCATCCTCGACGCAGAGCTGCGCCGCCAGAAGCTGGAAGGCCGCGATAAAGCATTTGCCAGCGCGATATTTTACACCGTGCTGGAACATCAGGGAACGCTGGACTATATCCTGAGCCAGTTTTTGCCCAAAGGGCTTGCCAAGCTCGACCCGCAGGTGCGGGAGATCCTCCGCGCCGCGCTGGCGCAGGCCCGCTATATGCAGGTGCCTGCTTCGGCGGCGGTCAATGAGGCCGTCAAGCTGACCCGCGCCTTCCGGAAAGCCAGCGCCTCCGGCCTCGTGAACGCCGTGCTGCGCCGGGCCATCGGCTATGACCTCGGCTCTGCCGTCTTCGCCGACGAGGTGGAGCGGCTGATGGTGCTGGGCTCGGCGGGCCGGGACGTGGCAGCGTTCCTCCACGAACACTACCCCGACGAGGCGCTGGACATCCTGACCCACACCGCCGACGGCGGCCTGACCAGCCTCCGGGCCAACCCCCTGAAAGGGACGCCGGAAGCCCTCTGCGAAAAGCTGCTGGCCTCGGGCGCGAAGACCGCCGCCCCGGGCCTTGTGCCGGGCAGCGTCTTAGCCCGCTTCGAGGGCAGCCCGGCAGAGAGCGGGCTTTTCCGGGACGGATATTTCCACGTGGAGGGGCAGGCCAGCCAGCTTGCCGCCCTCTGCGTGGAGGCAAAGCCCGGCGATACCGTCCTCGACCTCTGCGCCGCCCCCGGCGGCAAGAGCCTGCTCCTCATCGAGGAGATGGGGGACGAAGGGCGGCTGGTGAGCTGCGACGTCAGCGAGAACCGCGTCCAGCTGATCCGCAAGGCCGTGGAGCGGATGGGGTTTGCCCACGTGGAGCCCCGGGTCTCCGACGGCACCAGGCCGGATGCCGACCTGCCCATGGCGGATGCCATCCTGGTAGACGCCCCCTGCAGCGGCCTCGGCATCCTCGCCAAGAAGCCGGACATCCGCTACAAGACCCTCGAAAAAGCGCGTCATGATGAATTATTGGCCACCCAGTCGGCCATTCTGGATACAGCCGCCGCCCACCTGAAAGAGGGCGGGCGTCTGGTCTACTCCACCTGCACCATCGACCCTGCCGAGAACGAAGAGCAGGTGCGGGCCTTCGTGGGCCGACACCCGGAGTTCCGGGTGGTGACGCCGGACGTCCGCTTCCCGGCCGGGATGACGGTGGGGGACTGGGGTGCGCTTTCCGTCCCCACCCGCACCGGCATGGACGGCTTTTTCCTCTGCGCGATGCAGAAACGTGATTCCTGACAAAAGGAGATTTTCATGGAGACTAAACGCTGTATATCCTCCCTGACGCTGGAACAGCTGACAGCGGAGCTGAAAGCGATGGGCCAGCCCGGCTTCCGGGCGAAACAGATCTTCCACTGGGTCCACCAGAAGCTCGTGACCGACTTTTCGGCCATGACCGACCAGCCCAAAGCCCTGCTGGCAAAGCTCGAGGAGGCATTTTACATCGCCGCGCCCATCATCGAGCGGCGGCAGGAGGCCAAGGACGGCACCGTGAAGTACCTGCTGCGGATGGCCGACGGCAACTGCATCGAGACCGTCGTCATGCGCTACCACTACGGCAACACGGTCTGCGTGTCCACTCAGGTGGGCTGCCGGATGGGCTGCCGCTTCTGCGCCTCGACCCAGGCGGGCCGGGTGCGCAACCTCGAGGCGGGCGAGATATGCTCCGAAATTTACACCGCCCAGAAGGACATCGGGGAGCGCATCTCCCACATCGTGCTGATGGGCATTGGCGAGCCGCTGGATAATTTCGACGAAGTCATGCGCTTTCTCGAGAACATCTCGTCCCCCGAGGGGGTGAACATCGGGATGCGGAACATCAGCCTCTCCACCTGCGGCCTCGTGCCGAAGATCGACCAGCTGGCCGAGAAGAAGCTCCAGCTCACCCTCTCCGTCTCCCTCCACGCCCCCAACAACGACATCCGCAGCGGCATGATGCCTGTGAACGACGCCTACCCCGTGGAGGTGCTGATGCAGGCCGTGCGCCGGTATCAGGAGACGACGGGCCGGAGAGTGAGCTTCGAGTACTCCATGGTGCGGGGCGTCAACGACTCCGACGCCTGCGCCAGGCAGCTGGCCGACCTCATCCGGGGGATGGGCGCTCACGTCAACCTCATCCCCATCAACCCGGTGGACGGCAGCCCTTATTCGGCTACCGACGCCGCCAACGTCCGGCGCTTCCAGCAGAAGCTGGAAAGCCTCGGCGTCAACGCCACCGTCCGCCGCCGTCTGGGCAGCGAGATCAGCGCCGCCTGCGGCCAGCTCCGCCGCGACGAGATGAACGGCAAAGTTTGAGAAGGAGAATCCTATGAAACTTGCAGGAAAAACAGACGTCGGCAGCGTCCGCCCCGAGAATCAGGATGACTACCGGGCAGGCGAGCTGAACAGCGACGCGGCCTGGGGCCTCGTGTGCGACGGCATGGGCGGTGCGCGGGGAGGCCGTGAGGCTTCCGTGAGCGCCTGCGACGTCATCGAGCACAGCTTCCACGAGCAGTACGCCCAGTGCCTGCCCGGCGACGAGGAAAAGTTTTTGAAGCGGGCGCTCACGGGCGCCAACCGCTTCGTCTTCCAGAAAGCCTCCCGGGAGGAGGAGCTGGCGGGCATGGGCACCACGGCGGTCTGCGCCCTCGTGCGGGGCGGCAACGCCTTTATCTGCCACGCAGGCGACTCCCGGGCCTACCTCGTCCGGGACGGCAGACTCACCCAGCTCACCCACGACCACTCCTACGTGCAGGAGCTGGTGGACTGCGGCACCATCACCGCCGAGGAAGCTGAGCATCACCCCCAGAAGAACATCATCACCCGGGCGCTGGGCGTGGACTACCGCCTCGACCCCGAGTTCACCAGCGTGCCGGTGCAGAAGGGCGATATGATCCTGCTCTGCACCGACGGCCTCACCAACGTCCTGCCCAAAGAAAAGATCGAAGAGATCTTCACGAAGGGCGGGTTCTACGACATCCCCGACCGGCTGGTGGACGCCGCCAACGCGGGCGGCGGCCCCGACAACATCACCGCGCTGCTGCTGGGCGTGGAGCCGCTGGAGGTGAAGCATGGATAATCTCATCGGCAAGACGCTGGACGGGCTCTACACCATTCAGGAGCTCATCGGCGCAGGCGGCATGGCCAACGTCTACAAGGCCGTGGTCTCTGCCCCCGGCGGGCCTGTGCCGGAAGGCACGGTGGTGGCCGTCAAGGTGCTGCGTCAGGAGCTGATGCATGACGCCGACCTCGTCCGCCGCTTCAAGAACGAGTCCAAGGCCATCTCCCTGCTCAACCATCCCAACATCGTCAAGGTCTACGACGTCTCTGTCAGCGAAAACTTACAGTATATCGTGATGGAGTGCGTGGAGGGCATGACCCTCCGGGAGTACCTCAACGAGCGGGGCGGCAAGATCACCAGCCGGGAGACCGTCCACTTCATCGCCCAGATCCTCCGCGCCCTCGACCACGCCCACCGCAACGGCGTCGTCCACCGGGACATCAAGCCCCAGAACATCATGCTGCTGGACAACGGCCAGCTGCGGATGATGGACTTTGGCATCGCCCGCATCTCCCGGGCCGAGAACCAGATACAGAACGGCAAAAAGGCCATGGGCAGCGTCCACTACATCAGCCCCGAACAGGCGAAGGGGGAGGAGACCGACCCCAAGAGCGACATCTACTCCGTGGGCGTCATGATGTACGAGATGCTCTCGGGCAGGCTGCCCTTCGACGCCGACGACATGGTGGAGGTGGCCCGCAAGCAGATACGGGACACCCCGAAGCCGCTGGCAGAGCTTGCCCCGGAGGTGCCGCTGGGCCTCGTGCAAATTACGGAACGCGCCATGGCGAAGCTGCCGGTCAACCGGTATTCCAGCGCCGCAGAGATGCTGGGAGCACTGGACGCCTACGTGCAGGACCCCTCCGTCACGTTCCAGTATCAATATGTAAAGGAAGAACCTGAAAAGGTGGTGAATGACCCCATGCCGCAGAAACGCAGCATCCGCAGACCCCCGGAGAAACCGGCGGCGAATCCCGCCCGCCCCAAAGCTAAGGCGAAAAAGAAGAAGCGCAGCGCCTTTATGCCGGTGCTGCTGGGCATCACGACGGCCTTTGCGCTGGCCTGTGCGGCCCTGTGCTGGACCATCCTGAACGATTCCAGCAACATCATGACCAAAAGCGACGACATCGTGCTGAGCGATTTCAGCGGCATGACGCAGGACGAGGTGAACGCCTCTGAGCAGGTGGCCTCCGGTCAGGTGGTCGTCAACTGGGAAGAGGAGTACAACAACGACTACGCCGCAGGCTATGTCTACAAGCAGTCGCCGGTGGCGGGCCGCACCGTCCGCGAGGGCCAGAGCGTGACCCTCACCGTCAGCCTCGGCATCCACTACGTCACCGTCCCCGACCTGACCAACTACGTGCAGGCCGACGGCGAACAGCAGCTGAAGGACCTGGGCGTGTCGGTGCTGGTCACTCAGGCCGTGGATGAGTCGGTGGCCGCAGGCTCCATCATCCGCACCGACCCCGCTGCAGGCAGTCAGGTGGCCGCAGGCACCACGGTGGTGGTCTACGTCAGCCGCCCGCAGGTGGCCACCACCACCAAAGTCCCCAGCCTCATCGGCATGAACGTGAACGACGCCCGTACCCTGCTGGTGCAGCGGAAACTGGGTCTGGGCAGCCAGACGGAGCAGTACAGCGACCAGCCCGTGGGCAGCATCATCAGCCAGAACCCCGGCGAGGGCGCATCGGCCAAGCTGAACACCCGCGTCAGCGTCGTGGTCAGCGCAGGCCCTGAGCCTGCGCCGGAACCCGAAGCACCCAGCGAGAGCACCGCCAGCAGCGACGGCTCCGGCGGCTGGTTGGGCGGCCTCTTCGGGGGCAGCAGCTCTTCCAGCGAGAGCACCGGCGCCAGCTCCTCTTCGTCCACCGGCGGCGGTCTCAGCGACTGGTGGACGTCCTGGCTGGGCTAAAGGAGAAGGTATGACAGGTTATATCACAAAAGGCATCGGCGGATTTTATTACGTTAAGACGTCGGAAGGCATCGTGGAGTGCAAGCCCCGGGGCATCTTCCGCAAGCAGAAGATCACCCCCGTGGCGGGCGACGTGGTGACGCTGGAGACCGAGAACGGCGCGGCGGTCATCGCGGGCATTGCGCCCCGGCGGAACGTCTTCGTCCGCCCGCCCATGGCGAACCTCGACGTGCTGTTCCTCGTGGCAAGCACCACCCAGCCCACCCCCAGCACCCTCGTGCTGGATAAGCTTTCGGCCATCGCGGTGGACAAGGGCGTCCAGCCCGTCATCGTCTGCACCAAAAGCGACCTCGCCGAGGCGGAGTTTCTGCGCAGCGCCTACGAAAAATCGACCCTGCCCTTCATCCGCATCGACTACGCCACCGGCGAGGGTCTGGACGACATCAAACACTGGATCAATGGCCGTCTCTGCGCCTTCTGCGGCAACTCCGGCGTGGGCAAATCCACCCTGCTGAACGCCCTCCTGCCCGACGTGGAGCGTCAGACCGCCGCCATCAGCCAGAAGCTGGGCCGTGGCCGTCACACCACCCGGGAGGTGACGATCTTTGAAGCCTTCGGGGGCCGCATCGCCGACACCCCGGGCTTCGCCAGCCTCGAGGCCAGCCGGGCGGGCTTCATCCCGAAAGAGGGTCTGGAACATGCTTTCCCGGAGTTCGGGCCTTACCTCGGCGCGTGCCAGTTCACCGGCTGCTCCCACCGCTCCGAGAAGGGCTGCGCTGTCCGCGCCGCCCTCGCGGAAGGCAAGCTCTCCCAGACCCGCTACGACAGCTACTGCGCCATGTACGATGAGGTCAAGGATGTGAAGGAGTGGCAGTACCCTCTCAGCCGCTGACGGAGAGGGCAGCCCTGTAAACTTTCTGCACAGCGCTTGACTTTTGCGGGGAATCGCATATACTAAAGATGGGATTGTGAGAAGATTCCATTGGTTTCACTAAAAAAGAAAAGCCCCCAAGGAGTTGCCGCTCCCAGGGGGCTTTCCATTTAGTCGGGCTTACGGTCCTTGTCGAGTCTGTCAAGCCACTTGCAGATGATGTGCAACGGCGACGACCGCCGCCAGTGGCGGAAACAGGGAGGAGCTGTTGGGGCCGCGGCCAGCAGGATGCGAGGCCCGCACCAAGGGCCGAAGCAGACGCTGGGAGCCGCAACCCGGGCTCCTTTAATAAGATGGGCGGGATGAACCGCAGAACCAGTATACCATAAACATCGACAAAAAGATACAGAAAAAGACGCTGTGTTATCATACTTCCCAGAAAGAAGGAATCCCATGTCCCGCTGTGTTATCATTTCCGCCTGCCCGGTCAGCGCCTCGCTGGCGTCGGCCCTGCGGCCCGGCGACACCATCATTGCCTGCGACGCGGGCTACCGCAACTGTGGGCCGCTCCACTGCCGCCCCGACATCATCGTGGGCGACTTCGACACCGCGCCCTGCCCGGCGCAGGAGGGCGACGACACCATCATCCTGCCCCACGTCAAGGACGACACCGACACCGAGTACGCGGCAAAGCTGGCCTCCGAGAAGGGCTTCGACGAGGCGCTGCTGCTGGGTGTACTGGGCGGCAGACGCCTCGAGCATACGCTGGCCAACCTCTGCACCGGCCTCGGCCTCGAACAGCGGGGCGTCCGCGCCACGCTTCTGGACGAGCGCAGCCGCATCACCTTCGTGATGCCCGGCGAGACCCGCCGCTACCCGAAGGACGGGTATTTCTACCTCTCGGTCTTCCCGATGGAGGGCAGGGCAGAGGGGGTCTCGGAGCGGGGCTCCTTCTACGAGCTGACCGACGCCGTCCTCACCGCAGGCTACCCCCTCGGCGTCAGCAACGAGTATGCCGATGGCTCCGACTGCATCACCATCTCCACCCAAAAGGGCGCGCTGGTGGTGGTGGAGACGGTGCCGGACGGGCCGATCCTGAGCTGAACCGGAACATTCCGGGCGCGGGACGCCTATAATGGCGTATCAAGCGACGAAAGGTGGTCGGCTCTATGCAGGTGGTCGTTCTCAAAAGCCCCAAGTGCCTGAGAGGCTTGCTCCGGAGGCTGTTCGGCATCCGAAAAGAAACGCAGGACTGAAAGAAATGAAAAGCCGCCGTGCGGCAGTTTCTGTAAACTTTCTGTGCAAAGCTTGACTTTTGCGGGGAATGGCATATACTAAAGATGGAATTGTGAGTATGTTCCAAACTTTTTCACCCTCGGAAAGAAAAGCCCCCAAGGAGCGGCAACTCCCCGGGGGCTTTCCTTTAGTCGGGCTTACGGTTCTTGTCGAGTTTGCCAAGCCACTTGCAGATGTAATGAGAAATTACATTTGCCACGACAGACTCCAAAATTGTGAGTAAATGATTCAAACCTTTCACCCCCTCTCCCGTAAGATAGCGGGGATGAACCGCAAAACAAGTATATCATAAACTTCGGCAAAAAGATACAGGAAACGATGCGGAATGCCAAAGCCTCTCCCAAAGGGAGAGCCTTTTTCAGCCTCAGCCCCAAACCCGCGCGGACGGCTCTACGTATCGCTTCCTGCTTTCCATCTGCCATGGTTAAATTTTACCCCCTTCGGAGCAGCCGCCCCGAGGGGGTTTTTCTTTTTTCTGCGCAGAAATACGCAGAAAGCTTGCGTTGACTGCACAACCTTTCGTGGTTATAATGAAAGCAACAAAACAACCCATGAAAGGAGCTTTTATGCAGAAAAACATGACCGACCGCACCCCGGGCAGCTACGACGACTTCGTGGCCTACCTCGGCACGGTGCGCACCGAAGAGGAGCTGTTCTCCCGGCTGACCTACTGGTTCGCCGGGCAAAACCGCCCCGAGGACGTCCTCAGCCGCTCCGAGCTGGTGGAGGCGAGGGCGAAGGAGCTGGGCTTCTGGCAGGGCCTGACCTTCCGGATGGAGCGCTGGCTGGCCGACGGCAAGAGCGAGCTGGAAGCGGTGGGCCGGGAGGAGTTCCAGAGCCGCATCGCCGAGGACTACGCCGCCTACCGGGAAAAGGCCGACGCGGCCCGGGCGCGCTTCCGGGACCGCCGCCGCGCCGCGCCCTTCAACTTCACCCCCGACTGCCTCGAGAACGTCCCCATCCAGAACGTGAGCTGGCTGGTGGATGGGCTGCTGCCCATGGGAGAGGTGTCGCTTCTGGGTGCCGACGGCGGCACCGGCAAGGGCATCTGGCAGGCCCAGCTCATTGCGTATGTCACGGCGGGCCGGACCTCCGGCTTCTTCCCCCAGCCGCCGGAGAAGACCGGCAGCGTCCTCCTTTTTTCCGGCGAGGACGACCCCGGCAAGGTGCTCAAAGCCCGCCTGACGGCGGCAGGGGCCGATATGAGCCGGGTGATGGTGGTCACCAGCGACGCCTACTTTGCCCGCACCGGCAGCCCGCTCTGCATCCCGGACACGAGCTTTGCAAAGTACGTGGGGAAGGCCGCGCCCGCCCTCGTCATCATCGACCCGCTGCAGAGCTTTCTGCCTGCGGGGGTGGAGATGGCCAGCCGCAACCAGATGCGCAGCGCCCTGCTGCCCCTCAAAGCCCTCTGCGCCAGGCACGGCTGCGCGGCCCTCATCTCGATGCACACCAACAAGCGCGCCAACGTCTCGGGCCGCGCCCGTCTGGCCGACAGCTCCGACATCTGGGACATCGCCCGCAGCGTCCTCATGATGGGCCGCGACAAGAACAGCGAAAAGCTCTACCTCAGCCACGAGAAGAGCAGCTACTCCGCCCCGGCCCGGACAGCCCTGCTCCACATCGAGCAGGCGCAGGTGGAGGGCGTGAAGACAGCCGTGGCCGTCTTTGACAGCCGCACCGACAAGAAGGACGCCGACTTCGTGGAGGAGCGCCGCGTCCGCACCGCCCAGACCAAAGAGGATACCGCGCAGGCCATCCTCAATGTGCTGGCCGAGAGCAAGCTGGGGAGTATGCCGAATACCCAGCTGAGGGCAGAGGTGATGAAGGAGATGGGGTGCAGCGAAGTCACCTACAACCGCGCTTACAGCAGCCTTGTAAAGAGTGGAGAAGTGACGAAGAAAAATATTCGTCAGCGAGATGGCCGAAGCCAGTGGCACTCCTTTCTCTACTGTAGTAGAACAAATGATAAAGTTCCGAATTAAACACATACTTACGTTATAAAATAAACTTTATCAGCTTGATAAAGTTCTCCCTATTGATAAAGTTCGAACTTTATCAGCTCACCCGAAGTTTATCACCTTGATAAAGTTTGTTTTTAAACGGTGTATCGCTGATATTCTGGAACTTTATCAGATACCCCGCCCCTCTCAGAGCAGCCATATTTCCCAAAACCTGCGTGAATCGCCCCAAAACCTGCGCGAATGGCCGTTGCAGCTGCGACGGGGCCGGGTTATAATGGAAGTATCAAAAACACCACAGTGAACGGAGGATACGACCATGAAACTGAAAAAGCTCCTTGCCCTCGCCCTTGCGGGCGTGCTGATGCTGGCCCTGCTCACCGGCTGTTCCGGCGGCGGAAACGGAGAGGACAGGCTCGTCGCGGAGGCCATCGCCGACATCTTCAAGGGAAACTCCCAAAACGTCGAAGTCTCTTACAGCGTCCCCGCGCTGACCCGCACCATTCGGCCCGCGTTCACCCCGGACTGGTTCCAGAAGGACGAGGAGGGGAACATCATCTACCTGAAGAGCGACTTCCCCATAGACGCCGGTCTGCATCTGGACGACTTCTTGAGAGGCAGCCTGAAAGCCTACGAGCAGAGCAATTACGTGAGCTTTATTGCCTTCGACTCCACCGGGATGAGCGCCCGTGAGCAGGTAGAGCGGTTCTCCAGCGGTGTGCCGTCGGTCGGGGTCTACGATAAAGGTGTGTCGCCCTCGGCCAACACCAAGCTGCGTGTCGGCGTCTGCCATAAGACCGTCGCGGGCCGGGAATACTGCTTGGTGGTCATTGTCCGGGCCCGATGATGCGCTTGTAAACTTTCTGTGCAACGCTTGACTTTTGCGGAGAATGGCATATAATGAAAGTACGAAAGAAAGAATGATGGTTTCCATTGTTCTCACCAAAGCAAAAGAAAACCCCCTCACGGAGTTGCCGCTCCGAAAGGGGGTCTTCTTTATTTAGTGCTTACGGCCAGTGAACCATCCATCAAGCCACTTGCAAATATAGTAAGCTGCTACATTTGCTCCGACAGACAGTACGAAAGAAAGAATACTTTCCATTTTTCTCACCTCCCCTCCCGAATAAATGGGCGGGCAAGGCCGCAAACCAATTATAACATAGATTTTCGACAAAAGATACAGAAATAAACGAATCTGCCGTAATGAAAATCCCCCAAGGAGTTGCGACCTCCGTGGGGGATTTTTGTTCTGCTCCCTTCCCACCCCGCATACACTCTCATCAGAGCAAGGACAGGAAAGGAGCATCACCATGGAGCTGAAAGTGTTCCGGGACGTTCTGCCTGCGGCGGGTGCGGACTGCACCGCCAAGGCGGAGCTGCCCCTCGAGACCGAACTACTGATCTCGGACTATCTGCCGCCGGTGCAGCGCATCGTCAAGTGCTTCGCAAAGCCGGTGGTGCTGCAAAAGCAGCTGGCCCCCGGGCGGCTGACGCTGGAAGGATATTTGCGCTGTACCGTGTATTATCAGGGCGAAGAGGGGGCGGGGCTGTGCCAGACCGAGCAGAAGCTGCCCTTCACCAAGGCCCTCGAGCTGCCCAGCTTTGCGGCCACGGCGTGGACAGCCTGCGTCGAGGGCCAGACCGAATACCTCAACTGCCGGGCCGTCAACCCCCGCCGCATCGAGGTGCGGGGGGCCTACGGGCTGGTGGTGAGCGTCCACGCCCAGCTGTCCACCGAGGTCATCACGGCCCTCAGCGAGGGCGGCATCGAGCAGAAGCCGGTCACGCTGGCAGGGGTGCGGCGGGCCGCCACCCTCGAAAAGCTCGTGACCATCGAGGGGGCGCTGACCTTCCCGAAGCCCCCCGCCGCCATCCTCGACATCACCGGCACCGCCGAGGTGGGGGAGCTGAAGCGGATGCAGGGCAAGGCCGTGGCGAAGGGGGTCTTGCACGTCCTCTGCGCATGGCGGGCCGAAGGGGACGCCGCCCTCCGCAGCCAGAGCGCCGACCTGCCCTTCAACCAGATATTGGATGCAGACGGCCTCAGCGAGGACTGCCGCTGCCTCTGCGTGCTGGAACCGGTGGGCTTTGCGGCGGCGGAAGGGGAGACCACCGAGGACGGCTCTGCCTCCACCACCCTCACGGCCACGGCGATGCTGCGGCTGAGCGGCTGGCGTCCCTACCAGCTCCAATGCGTGGCCGATGCCTTCTCCACCCGCTTCGAGACGACCCTCACGCCCCAGACTCTCGCCACCGAGTCGCTGCTCTGCGCGCTGGACGAGACGACGGTGCTGCGGGGCTCCGGCCCTCTGCCCGACGCCGGAGCGCATATTTTAGCCTGCTTCGCGTCCTTCGGGCCGGTGAGCCTGACGCGGCAGGAGAGGAGAGCCGTCCTGACGGCCCGGGCCGTGGTGTCGGCCTTTGCGGAAAACACCCTCGGGGAGATGGAGTGCTACGAAAAGGCGCTGGACTACGCCCTGCCTCTCCCCGCCGACCTGCCCGAGGATGCCGACGCCTACCCCGAGTGCTGGCTGAGCGTTCAGGACCTGCAATGCGCCAGCGCAGGCGGCGCGCTGGATGTGTCCCTCACCGTCCGGGCCGAGGGCGCGGTGCTGGCGCGGCAGACGGCCTCTCTCGTGGGGGCGGTGGAGCTGGGCGACCCCCTCGCCCCCGCCGACCCGGAGGTGTCGCTCCGCATCTGCTACGCCCAGCCGGGGGAGGAGCTGTTCGCCATCGCCCGGCGCTACCACGTCTCGCCCGGCCAGATGCTGGCCGCCAACGACCTCCCCGACGGCACCGCCCGCCTCGACGAGGCGCGGAGACTGCTGGTGCCGGGGGTGTGAGCGAAGTTGTAAACTTTCTGCACAGCGCTTGACTTTTGCGGGGGGTCGGGTATCCTAAAGTCAGGAATGTCAAGGGTCAAGACTGTCACCCCAAAAAGGAAAAACCCCCTCGGAGTCGCTACCTCCAAGGGGGCTTTTCATTTAGTTGGGCTTACGGCCCGTGAACCATCTGTCAAGCCACTTGCAACGGCGACGACCGCCGCCAGTGGCGGAAACAGGGAGGAGCTGTTGGGGCCGCGGCCAGCAGGATGCAAGCGGCAGCGAAGCAGACGCTGGGAGCCGCAACCCGGGCTCCTTCTTGTCATATCCATATTGCATCCGCTTTCATCATATAAGGCCGTTCCAGTCTTTTCTCTTCTGCGCCACATCGGGAACGCTCCTGTTCACTGGCATGAAGAGACTTTTTCTTCCAAGCTTCTATTCCCTAGGCCGAACGTATTAGTTACGCAGTGCTTTTTCACGCACTTCCGGTGTAACTGCTTTCAGAAGATTATAGAGGTCAATAATATCGGTGATTGCCTGCCGGTCCTGCACCGTCCATGTGTAATCAAACTTGCTATAATCCGTTCCCTCGAAACGCATGATAACGGTATCGGCACTCAAAAGGTTTCGCAACCATTCGACTTCACTGTCTTCCATTTCAAAGGTGGCCCATGCAAACCATTTACCAAGCTCTTTGTCGTATCCATAACCGGAGTTATCATAATCGCAAATGTAAGTGTACTTATAATCTCCACCGCGCAGAATGATGTCATCGATATCCAGCTCGGAAGAGCCCATGTAAGTAAAATCTTCCCAGAAAACAATAGTGTTCCCCTTGTCCCAGATATAAAGGTTGGGGCCAATGCCACACGTCTTGCGCTTATCGATGCTGTCATCATGCGGGGTTGTAATCGCCCAGCAGTCTTCTACTGCATCGTAGTTGACATTGCACTTTGCAAGTGCATCCTGAATACCAAGAATCTGCTGTGCTTCTGCCAGCACACCAAAATTGGTGACAGCAGCTTTTCCTGCATCATCCAACTGGTTATAGGCATCCAAAGCGGCCACGATTGCCGCGCGTCTGCTGCGCGTGACAGTACCGATCTGGCTGATCAGCGCTTCTACCTGCTCCGGGGTCACAGCACTATTCTGCTGCGCGAGCACCGCAAAAGGAACGTCCCCGGCGGGGCTGGCGGCCAGCGCAGGCAATGCAGTACCTGCCATCAGAGCGGCCACAAGGCTGCCTGCCACAATAACTTTGCATTTTTCTGTAATTTTCATTTGATTTGCCTCTTTCCTCTTGATTTCAGCTTATAGCTGTTGTAACATATAAGCTCTTCAACGGTAATGCCAAAGTAGTCCGCAATTTTTTTGCGGCTGGACATTCTGGGTAAAGCGCCGTTTTTCCAGCTTGTCGGCATAGAGTTTGAAAAACAAGTTCTTCTGCAACAGCAGCAGGGTTTTTCCCCCCACACCGTCCTGTTGATCAGGTGTCAATGGGCGGGCACCGGGTGCAAAATAAGTATACCATAAACTTCGGCAAAAAGATACAGGAAGCGATGCCACGAGCCGGACTTTCCTACAAAGGGAAGCCTGCCCTCTGCAGCAAGGCCCGCCCTTTTACGCCATATCGGGCTTTCAGCGTCCAGTAGGAAGTGACCCGACACGCCAGAGGCTCCCCCCCTTTGGGGGAGCTGTCACCGAAGGTGACTGAGAGGGCAAGCTCCATAAGTACGACTTATGACGAAAATATGAATAAAAACTCGAAAAAGCCCTACCGTTCCCGGTTCCGGTCTGCTATAATTTTCTATGCTTGTTACAAAAACCTGAAGTGAAGTAAAGGAGCCAGGAATATGATAAAAAGCGCTGAACTGGAAAATTCGGCATATGAGTTTGAGGCGAAAATGCCGCTGCGCCACGCTGTCCCGCTGGGATTGCAGCACGTGTTCGCCATGTTCGTGGGCAACCTCACCCCGCTGCTCATCATCACCAGCGCCTGCGGCCTCGCGGGCGGTGAGTTCGCAGACCTGCAGGTGAGCCTGCTGCAGAACGCCATGTTCGTGGCGGGCATCGTCACGCTGGTGCAGCTGTACGGCCTCGGCCCTGTGGGCGGCAAAGTGCCGATCATCATGGGTACCAGCTCGGGCTTCCTGGGCGTGTTCAACAGCGTGGCTGCCAGCATGGGCGGCGACGTCACGGCCTACGGCGCCATGATGGGCGCATCCATTCTGGGCGGCCTGTTCGAGAGCGTGCTGGGCGTCTTTCTGAAGCCCCTGCGCAAGCTGTTCCCGCCGGTGGTCACCGGCACGGTCGTGCTGTCCATCGGTCTGTCCCTCATCTCCGTGGGCGTCAACTCCTTCGGCGGCGGCAACGCAGCCAAGGACTTCGGCTCGGTGGAGAACCTGCTGCTGGCCGTCTTCGTGCTGGTGGTCATCCTCTTCTTCAAGCACTGGACCAAGGGCTTCCTCAGCTCTTCCTCCATCCTCGTGGGCATCGTCGCGGGCTATCTGGCAGCCATCGTCATGGGCTTCGTCCTGCCCACCACCGGCGTCACCGCCGACGGCGTGGAGTTCACCAAAGCATGGGTGCTGAACTGGAACAAGGTCGCTGAGGCCAGCTGGTTCGCCATCCCGAAGCTGGTGCCGGTCAAGATCGTCTTCGACCTCCGCGCCATCCTGCCCGTCATGATCATGTTCATCGTCACCGCCGTGGAGACGGTGGGCGACATCTCCGGCGTCATGGAGGGCGGCATGAGCCGCGAGGCCACCGATAAGGAGCTGAGCGGCGGCATCATCTGCGACGGCATCGGCTCTACCGTCGCCGCCTGCTTCGGCGTCCTGCCCAACACCTCCTTCAGCCAGAACGTGGGCCTCGTGGCTATGACCAAGGTGGTCAACCGGGGCGCACTGGCCACCGGCGCCATCTTCCTGATGCTCTGCGGCCTCATCCCCAAGCTGGGCGCACTCATCTCCATCATGCCGCAGGCCGTTCTGGGCGGCGCTGCCGTCATGATGTTCTCCTCCATCGTGGTGTCGGGCATCCAGCTCATCACCAAGGAGAAGATGACTCCCCGCACCCTGACCATCGTCTCTGTGGCGCTGGGCGTGGGCTACGGCATGGGTGCAAACGCCAAGATCCTTGCCAACACCCCCCAGTTCGTCCAGCTCATCTGCGGTGAGAGCGGCATCGTGCCGGCTGCCTTCGTGGCCATCCTGCTCAACTGCCTGCTGCCCCGCGATGAGAAGTAAGCGTTGAACCACTGCGGCCTCCCTGTCTTTGCAGGGAGGTCTTTTTGTGCGACGATCTCCCCAGTCAGAGAGAAGGAGGACTCTATGGAACTGCAAACTGCCGCCCGCTATCGTCTTCTGGACGAGCTGCGGGGACTCGACCTCATCAGCATGATGCTCTACCACGGGATGTGGGACGTGGTATTCCTCTTCGGCGTGGCCCAGAAGTGGTACACCGGACGCCCGGGCTTTGTGTGGCAGCAGAGCATCTGCTGGGTCTTCATCCTGCTTTCGGGCTTCTGCCTGCCGCTGGGGCATCATCCGTTCCGGCGGGGAGCCGTCGTCTTCGGGGCAGGGGCGCTGGTCACAGCCGTCACCCTGCTCTTCCTGCCCGAGGACGTGGTGTGGTTCGGGGTGCTGACTCTGCTGGGCTCGTCCATGCTCCTCACCGCCGCGCTGGACCCGCTGCTGCGCCGCGTCCCGCCCGCCGTGGGCGTGGCCGTCAGCGCCCTGCTGTTCTGGGGGACCTACCCGACGATGAACGGCTTCTGGAACCTGCCGGGCGGGCGTCTGGCCCTGCCGCAGGCCCTCTACGCCAGCTACACCACGGCCTATCTGGGCTTCATGCCGAAGAGCTTTTTCTCCACCGACTATTTCCCGCTGCTGCCCTGGCTGTTTCTGTTCTGGGCGGGGTACTTCCTCCACCACCTCGTGGGCCGCGGACGCCTCGCGCCGCTGCGCAGGTCGGTCTGCCCGCCGCTGGGCTGGATGGGCCGTCACTCGCTGGTGCTCTATCTGCTCCATCAGCCGGTCATCCTGGGGGTGCTGACGGTGGCGTTCCGGCTGGTGAGAGCGGGGTAAAACTTCTGGAAAAGTTAGCCTCTGTGACCGCTTGACAAAGCAGCGGCGCTGTGGTATCCTATGGATGGTTAGAGAAATCTAACTAAAGAGATGCGTCTGAGCCTGCTTCCGACGCATTTTTATGGAGCAAAAAGTTAGAAGCAGCTAACCCAATAAATCAAAAGTGAGGCTGAACATTATGAGCAAAGTAGCAATCGTATTCTGGAGCGCGACCGGCAACACCGAGACCATGGCAAACTGCATCGCGGAGGGTGCAGGCGCTGCCGCCGCCATCGTCCCCTGCGCCGAGATGGACGCAGCAAAGCTGGGCGAGTATGACGTGGTGGCCTTCGGCTGCCCGGCCATGGGCGCTGAGCAGCTGGAGGAGAGCGAGTTCGAGCCGATGTTCGCGGGCCTCGAAGGCTCTCTGAACGGCAAGAAGGTGGCTCTGTTCGGCTCCTACGGCTGGGGCGACGGCCAGTGGATGCGCGACTGGTGCGAGCGCGCCAAAGAGGACGGCGCACAGCTGTTCAGCGACGAGGGCCTCATCTGCAACGAAACGCCCGACGACGACGTTCAGGCTGCCTGCCGCAAGCTGGGCGCTGATCTGGCCAACTGGTAAAAAATAACATCGGCCCATCCTGCATCATCCCGCGTCTTTGGGGCAACCTAGGGACAAAGAGGTGATGAATGAATGGAAAACACAGGTGTCCGCTGTGATGTCTGCGAGTGCCGCCACAACGTGGGGAGCTGCAAGTGTGACTTGCCCGAGATCACGGTGACGGAGCGCTGCACCTGCTCTTCTCAGCAGGTGGACATCCCGCACTACTGCCAGAGCTACGAGAAGAAGTAAGTTCTGCGCAACAAAAAGACCCCTGCCCGACGGCCTTGCCGGGCAGGGGTCTTTTATCATTTGTGCCTTTAGTGGAGGCTGACGCCGAAGGTGGGCAGGCTGCGCAGCAGGGTGCCGACGTTGTGCATCTCGTAGATGCCGAAGCCCAGAGCGCTGGCGGCTACGAGGTTGTCGGCCCGGTCGTCGATGAAGATGGACTCATCGGCCCGGAGATGGTACTTGTCCAGCAGGGCCTGATAGATGCGGGGGTCGGGCTTGTTGATCTTCACTTCGCAGGAGGCCACGCCGCCGTCGAAGAGACCCTCGAAGTCCCGGTGCATCAGCAGGTCCAGCACGTCCTCGGGGATGTTGCTCAGGTAGTAGGCGCAGTAGCCGCGCTGCTTGAGCTGCGCCACCAGCGTCTGCATCCGGCGGCGGGGACGGAGCATACTCATCCAGTCGTCCAGCACGCCCTCCACCTCGAAGCCCCGGCCCACGGCCCTGGCCCGCTGGAGCATCCGCTCGTTGGCCTCCCGGCGGGTGATGCGGCCTGCGTCCAGCAGCCGCCATTCTCTGCTGCCGAAGGTCAGATCGTAGACCTCCTCTTCCAGCCCCCGGTTCCCGAACAGGTCGATGAGGTACTTGTGGGGGTCAAAATCCACCATGACGCCGCCGAAGTCGAACACGATATTTTTATACATCGATGATACCTCTTAAAAAAAAGTTGGGATCGCACTGCGCCCAGTATAGCACATCCGGGGCAGTATTTTCCAGCCCTTTTGCATCGTCCGGCCCGCACCGGCATAGGATGGGACTGTAAGGGGGCGGGGGAGATGACCTTTCGGGAGCTGTGCAGCAAGGAAGTCGTCCAGCTGAAGGACGGGGCCTGCCTTGGCCGGGTGGACGATGTGGAGCTGGACGCCGATACGGCCCGCATCGGGAGCCTGCTTCTGCTGGGGAGGCCCCGGCTCTTCGGGCTGCTGGGCCGGGACGAGACCCTGACCATCCCGTGGGCCGACATCGAGCGCATCGGTCTGGACGCCATCCTCGTGCGGACGGACATCCCTGCCCCGCCGCCCTCCCACGGGGGACTGCTGGATAAATTGCATCAGTGGCTGAACGGATGAAAGATTTTCACCCGTTTTTTGCCCGTCAGGGCTGGATTTTGGAGGCGGGATGATTATAATAGAGGACTGGGGCGGAATCTGCCGCCTCAAATAAGCTTCAAATAATACGAAAAACGCAGAAGTGAAAGGAACTTCTTTATGACACACCATCCGAGTGCTGCGTCCCTCCGGCTGCACGGGGCGCGGCTGCTGTTTCCGCCTGTGGCCACCCTTCTGTTTCTGGTGCTTACCGAGTACATCGCCCGCGGCGCCCTGAGCGAAGATACCTTTGTGCAGTACATCTTTCCCCACGCAGAAGCCTACCTGCTGGCGTGGGGGCTGCTCTTCCTCGTCTGGATGGCGGTGGACTGGCTCACCCGCTTCGCCCCGCTGGCCACCCTTCTGTCGGCCCTGCTGGGCTGTCTGCCCGCCACGGTGGACTTTTACATCCTGCAGCTCCGAGGCGAGCCCTTCCTCCCGTGGGACTTGATGCAGGTGTCCGAGGCGGCCGGCGTGGCCTCCGCGGCGGGCATCCACGTCCAGAAGAGCATGGTCGTCTCCGGCGTCGTGGTGCTGGCTCTGACCGTCGGCTCCTTCTTCCTCTACCGGGGGCGTCAGAAGCTGCCGTGGGTGCAGCGTCTGGCGGGCTTCGCGGCCAGCACAGCGGCCACCTGCGCCCTCATCTTCGGGGTGTTTTTGCAGCCTGCCGTCACCCAGTCGCTGGGCATCCTGCCCGACGCATGGATGCAGGACCGCTACTACCGCTATTACGGCGTCATCACCAGCTTCCTCACCAACCTGACGAATCTGGAGATCGACAAGCCCGAGGCTTACTCCGAGGAGGCCATCAACGCCATCCTCGACGACGTGGAGGCAGGGGAGAAGTACACCACCAGCCCGGTCTACCCCGGCTCCTACGCCGCCCAGACCCCGGCAGACGAACAGGTGAAGCAGCCCACCATCCTCTACGTGATGGACGAGTCCTACTGGGACGTCTCGGAGCTGGAACAGTACGGCTTCCAGTTCGACACCGACGTCTCGGCCAACCTCCACGCTCTGCAGCAGACCAGCGCCTATGGCCGGGTCTACAGCCCCAGCTTCGGCGGCGGCACCTGTGACGTGGAGTTCGAGGCCCTGACGGGCTACTCGGTGTCCTATCTGCCCAGCGGCAGCAAGCCCTACCAGCAGCACGTGACGAAACCCATGTTCGCCCTGCCCAGCTACCTCAAGACGCAGGGCTATCAGACGGCGGCGGTCCACTGCTTCTGGGCCAGATACTGGAGCCGCGACACGGCCTACCCCAACCTCGGCCTCGACGACTTCATCAGCCTCGAGAAGATGCACGGCGTCCAGAAGGTGCGCCGCCACTACTGGACCACCGGCCTCGTCACCGACGACTCCATGGCAGACCAGATCATCGGCCAGTACGAGACCATGAAGGCCCAGTCCGACGCCCCCGTCTTCCTCCACGCCGTCACCATGCAGAACCACACCAATTATAATAAGGATAACTACCCCGACGACCAGCGGGTGAAAGTCACCGAAGCCCCGGCGGGCCTCAAGGCCAGCACCGTGGGTGCGCTGGAAGACTTTGCCACCGGCATCCGGGACGCCGACGCCATGCTGGGCAGGCTGACGGACTACTTCTCGCAGGTGGACGAGCCGGTCATCCTCGTGTTCTGGGGCGACCACTACAACCCCATCGATTCCAATTACGACATCTACACCCGCAGCGGCTACGCCAGCGGCTCCAGCGCCGACCCCCGCCTCCATCAGACCACCCTGCTGATGTGGTCGAACTATTCCGACCGCGCGGTAGACCTTGGCACCATCGCCGCCTACGACATCTCGCCGGTGATGATGGAGCTGTTCGGCCTGCATCAGCCCGCCTACTTCCAGTTCCTTGGCCGTCAGCTCCGGGCCGCCTACCGGGCCAACACCCGCGGCACCATTCTGGAGAAGGACGGCACCGCCTCGAACGAGCTGACCCCCCTGCAGCAGAAGTGGAGCGATGAGCACTGGCTGCTCCAGTACGACCTCATGTTCGGCAAAGGCTATGCCCTGAACCGGATGGGCCTCGAGAGCATCGCCGAGGGCGCAGATTGACGAAAAACTACGATTCTTTTTAGAAAAAAGCACGAAAACCCCTTGCAACGGCCGGAGGTTTGTGCTATTATTACTTAGCATTACACACGCATCACTATGCCCTTTTGTGCCCGAGAGGGTGGAGGGCAGTCTGCAACCGTCCGATACGGCGGCAGATCACGGTGTGCGGAGGCAAAACAAATTTTGGAGGTAATTTTACTATGGCAGTCGTTTCTATGAAGCAGCTTCTCGAGGCAGGCGTTCACTTTGGTCACCAGACCCGCCGCTGGAACCCCAAGATGGCGAAGTATATCTTCACCGAGCGCAACGGCATCTATATCATCGATCTGCAGAAGACCGTGAAGAAGCTG
>OLGH01001499.1_pt1 | contig 21639 bp, 20 predicted proteins | sample 1604851 | NCBI WGS metagenome assembly OLGH01 (sample SAMEA3888894, study PRJEB22519) | human gut metagenome | biome: human gut; feature: human-associated habitat; material: faeces | place: Denmark | collected 2010 | reverse complement strand
TTGAACGCAATGAACAGGACGAAATCTCAAATATATATAATTACCCAAGGGGAAGAGGGTGCCACACAAATAATAATTTTATTGGCTGTGAACTGTAACTTCTATATTGGTGAAAATTTTCTTGTTTCTCTATATTGACCATAACTTTTCATTTCTGACTTATTTTTCATATGTCTTTTTATATTATGTTTTATTAATGCAATTTGATTATTTAAAAATTCTAATTTTACAACATATGTTCCATACTCATTTAATTCTATTGATGCATTTATTTTCTTTTTTGGAAATTCCATCTTTTTCAATCCTATTTTCTCAATTACATCAATTTCATTATATTTTTTAGAATCAAAATAGTACTCCATACATTTTAATTTTTTATTCATTTTATATCAACATCCTTTTATATTAAAGAGCACCAGCCCTCCGCCGTAAGATAGACAGAGAGCCAGCGTCTAAGCTTTTATAAAAACAGATTTAACTGTTTTTATTTGGATTCTCGCACTTTTGGTTTCCCACTGTGCAAGAAGTTTTGCATGCTGACTGACACGATGTCTGACATTCGCCACATCCACCATAACAAACGGTTTTACTTAACCGCTGCCTGTTTACAGTCCTAACATGTTTCATAGTACACCTCCATTTGGTTGTGCTAGTATTTTTCAATACTAATTTTTTAGTTTCTATAATATTATATACCATATAATGGATATTGTCAAAATTCTATAAAACTAATTGACAAAAAAACTCTAAAGTTATATGATTTGGGCATATAAAATAAAAAAGGAGGATTTGTTATGTTAAAGAACAAAACAAAAATTATTGCTTTTTTACTTGTTTTAATTTTAGCTATAACTTCATCTTTTGTTTATGCTGATAATGAAACAAGTTCAGAAAATGATATCGCACTTATTTCAGATACATCTGAAACAAAACCTGTAGAAACTAATGTTGAAAATACAGTTTCTACAAATGAAACAAGCAAAGATTCTTACAAGAACAGTGATGTCTACCTTATGGGAGATAATGTAACAATTGATTATGTAGTAGATGGTAACTTATTTGTCATGGCAGACACTGTTACTATCAATTCAAAAATTGGTGGAGATGCTTTCATAATGGCAAAAACTATAAATGTAGGAGATCAAGCTTACATATTTAGTAATCTTTTTGCTATGGCCAATTCTATTGATATTAAAGGCGTTGTATATGATGTTTATGCATTATCACAAAACTTTACAATTTCAAACGGATACATTTATAGAGATGCTAAATTATGTTGCAACACTATAAATATTAATGGTACAATTGGTAGAAATGCATTTGTAAGCTGTTCAAATATCAATTTCAACACTGATGAAAATGATAAAGGTATTATTTATGGAGATTTAACTTATTCAACACCTTCAGAACTTTCTTTTGATAAAAATATTGTTAATGGAAATGTAACTTACAAAGCTCCAAAAGTTTCACCTGAAAAATCTGTTAGAGAAATTGTAGCTAGTTATATTTCAGATTTAGGTGCTTTTCTAGCATTTGTAATTATTATTTGGTTAGTATGTTTATGGTTAGCTCCTAAATTCTTAAATGATACAAATAAATTTGTAGGAAAGAAAACTTTAAATGTTTTAGGAACTGGTTTACTTACATTAATTGCGGTTCCAATTGCTTGTATTATTTTATTATTGTTACAATTAACTGCTGGTATTTCTTTATTAACTGTTGCTATTTATATATTAGCTTTGATTGTTGCTAAATCAATATTTACAATTGTTGCAAACAATTATCTATGTTCTAAATTAAATATTAATAAAAATACTGGTATATTTGGAATGTTGATTGTTTCTGGAGTTATAGTTTGGGTTATTTCTGAACTTCCATATGTTGGTGGTATTGTTTCATTTATAATTTCTGTTTTAGGTTTAGGAGTTTTAGTTTCAGCTATACTTCCTAAAAAAGCAAAAAAAGCTTCTGATACAAATGAAGTTAAAGAAACTACAAAAACTGATGTAAAAAAAGAAATATCTGAAAATAATGATACAAAAAAAGAAAATAAAAAAGAAAATAAATAATTTTTAAAAGGATTGAAGTTAAAATCTTCAATCCTTATTTTTTTAATTCATCAATTATTACTTTATAATCTTTTGCAATTAAAATTGCTGTACCTGAAACCAAAATATTAGCTCCTGCTTGTTTTACAGCTTCAGCCGTTTTTAAATTAATTCCTCCATCTGCTTCTATATCAATTTCAATATTATTTTCATCAACATATTTCTTTAACTTTGAAATTTTATCAACCATATCTGTTAAAAGTGTTTGTCCACCTTTGCCTGGTTCAACAGTCATTACTAAACACATATGAATATATGGTAAAAATTCGTATATCTCTTCTATTTTTGTTTCTGGCTTTACACTTAAACCAACCTTGCAATTATTCTCTTTTATTTTTTTTATTATTTGCATAACTTCTTCTTTATTTTTGCAAGCTTCATAATGAAATGTTATTATATTAGGTTCTACTGCTATAAAATCTTCTATAGCCGAATTTACATCTTCTACCATCAAATGTATATCTAATGGTAAGTTTGATATTCTTTTTATATAAGATGCATATTCTAGCATTTTATTATATGTATCTTTTTCTACAAATTTTCCATCCATAACATCAATATGGAAATAATCTGTTTTTGCTTTTTCTAATGCAAAAAAAGTTTTTGATTCTTCTCCTTTTTTTACTGAAAGTATTGATGTTGAAACTTCTACCATTTTATTTTCTCTCCTCACTTATCATTATTAATTAGTATTTATATTTATCTTTTTCCTTTAATTCTTCATAAATTTTGCAAAATCTATCATACCTGCTACTATCAATTTTTCCTTGTTGTAGTGCATTTTTTATTCCGCAGTTTTCCTCTTTTATATGAGTACATCCAACAAATTCACAATTTGCAGCCAAAGGTTTAAATTCTTTAAAGTACTTGTCTAATTCTTTATACTCTATTTCGGATATATCAAATGTTGAAAATCCTGGTGTATCTGCTATATATGTATTTTCATCTATTTCATACAATTTTGTTGATGTTGTTGTATTTTTACCTTTTTTATTCCTTTGGCTTATTTCACCTTCTTGTGTTATTGTATCTTTAAATATTGCATTTATTAATGTTGATTTTCCTACACCTGAATTTCCTGAAAATGCATTAATATTCCCTTTTAAATATTTTTTTAATTCTTGTATTCCTGATAAATTATTTTCTTGTTCTTTAGCTATTGTTTCTATTACTGTATATCCAATATTTTGATATATCTCTTTTATTTTTTCAAACTCTTTCTTTTTGTCTAAATCTGTTTTGTTTAAAACAATTATTGGTTTTATTTCTAAGTATTCTGCAAATGCTAATTGTTTGTCCAATAATAATAAATCTGGCTTTGGATTTTTACTAGATACTACTAATATTAATTGAGTTATGTTGCTCATTTTGGGTCTTTTTATATATGTGGTTCTTGGCTCAATTTTTTCTATTACTGCTTTTTTGTTTTCTTCATCTAGTATTTGTATTTCTACTTTGTCTCCTACTACTGGTGTTATTTCTTCTTTTTTGAATTTTCCTCTTGCATTTGCTTCATATATTTTGTTTTGTACTTTTATTTTATATAAGTTTGATATGTTTTCTACTATTAAACCTTGCATTATCCCTCCAATATCTCTTCATAATCCTATAATTTTTCCAGTCTGTAAGTTATATTAATATAAAAGCATAGCAAGTCGAAGTTAAAACCTCTTTTTACTATACTTTTAGTTATTTTTCACTTTAACTACTTGAATTATCTCAATTTCTAAATAGTATCTAATTTTTTTACTAACTTATTTATTTCTAATATATACTTTTCTTTTATATCATCAAATATTTCTCTTGAAGTTTCTTCATCATATAAATGTGATAATTCATTTCTCGAAATCATCATATCCATCAATATACTCTTAATAATAAAATGCTCTAATCAAAAGTATATGAACTTGTTGTTTTTAAGTCTATATCCTTTTCTTTTTCTTTAATATCATCTATAAATACTTTTACTGTTACTGTACCAGTTCCAACAACTTTTCCATCTCCTGTATTTATTTTTACACTATTTTTATCTACATCTTGATTATAAATTGTTTCTCCATTTGCTTCAACTCTTAGTTTTACTTTTTTCTTACTTGTACTTGTTGTTACATTATTATTTGTTGTATTTTCCTCTTTATAACCACCAGTAATAGATTTAACATTTACAAATATTGTTGCTGATTTCTTCTCTGCTAATTTATTTACTGTAATAGTAATTGCAGAACCTTTTTCTACAGATTGACCTTCATCCAAACTTTGTTTTAATACAACTCCATTCTCTTTAGAACTATCCTCCGCGTTTGTAACAGTTACAACAAAGCCTAAATCTTGAAGAGCTTTTTTTGCTTCATCTTGAGATTTTCCTACAACACCTGGTACTGTTGCTTTTTCTGTTCCAGTACTTACATGAATTTTTAATGTATCTCCTGCATTTACTTCTGTATTAGCATCAGTCTCTTGACTAATTACATAACCTTCTTTTACTGTTTTACTTGTTTCTTCTACTATTTCAGCTTTTAATTTAGCATCTTCAATTAATTGAACAGCTTCATCTTTTTCTTTACCTTTTACATTTGGTACTTTTGTTTTTTCGGTGCCTTTACTTATTACAACTTTTACAGTACTTCCTTCTTTTACTTTATTGTAACTTTCTAAATAAGCTGGATCTTGACTAATTACATGATTTTCTTCAGTGTCTGCACTATATTCCTCTGAAGAAACTTCAAATTTAAGTTTTGCTCCTTCTATTTTTTGTTGAGCCTCTTCTCTTGTACTTCCAACTACATTTGGTACCTCAACCTCTTTAGGATTTGTTACTTTTAATACTAGCATTGTTCCTCCAAATGCTATAAAGAACAATAATATTAACCCTATAAATACACTAAATACTTTATGTTCTTTTATAAATGCTACAAATTTATTATCTTCTTTTTTTCTAGAATTTTTTTGCATATTTTCTACATCTTGTGTTGAAATTTTTTGTGTTTTTGCTGTTGGGTCATAATCTGTTTCTTCTACAAAATCTCCTGATGGATTTTTGAGTGCCATTTTTAAGTCTTGTAGTAATTCTGTTGCTGTTTGATATCTAAGCATTGGATCTTTTTTCAATGCTTTTAAAATTATTTTATTTACTGCTTCTGGTAAATGTGGATTTAATTCTATTGGTGGAACTGGATCTTCTTGCATATGTTTTAATGCAACAGATACCGGTGTATCAGCATCAAATGGGACTTTTCCTGTTACCATTTCATACATTACAACTCCTAATGAATATATATCAGATTTAGCATCAGTATATCCACCTCTTGCATGTTCTGGTGAAAAATAATGTACTGAGCCTATTGTTGTTCCAAATGCTGTAATTGTTGAATTTGAAACAGCTTTTGCTATACCAAAATCAGTAACTTTTGCTACTCCATCTTCTGTTATAATTATATTATGTGGTTTTATATCTCTATGAATAATATTGTTTCTATGAGCCATTTCTAATGCAGATGCAATTTGAATTGCTACATTTACTGACCATTTCCATGGTAATGGACCTCTTTCTTCTACAATTATTTCTTTTAAAGTTTTTCCTTGAATTAATTCCATTACTATATAATAAATTCCATTGTCAACACCAACATCAAATATTGATACAATATTTGCATGTACCAATCTTGCTGCTGATTGTGCTTCTGTTTCAAATCTTTTTATAAATTCTTCATCTGTTGTAAATTCGTCCCTTAATACTTTTACGGCTACGTATCTTTTTAAAACAAGGTCAGTGGCCTTATATACTGTTGCCATACCACCATTACCTACTTTTTCAATAATTTCGTACCTATTTCCTAGAATCCTACCTTCTAAATTCATAATTATTCTCTTCCTTTCGCTTTTGAGCTTTTAATGTGGACTGCTATATATTTTTAATAATTACAACTGTTATGTTGTCATATCCCCCTCTGTCTTTAGCAAGTTGAACTAAGTCTTTAGTTGCTTGTTCAATATTTTTTGATGCCATTTCATATATTGTTTCTTGATCTACTAAGTTTGTTAATCCGTCTGAATTCATAACTAAAATATCATCTTTTAAAAATCCTTTTACCATTACATCTGGCTCTACAAAAGCATTACATCCTAATGCTTTCATTAACATATTTTTTTGTGGATGATGAACTGCTTGTTCTTTTGTTATTGTTCCTTCTTTTACTAATTTTTGAACATAACTATGGTCTTGTGTTAATTTACGTATAAATTGTTTTCTTATTCTATATACTCTGCTGTCTCCTACATGACCTATATATACTTTATTGTTGTATATCAAACATATTTCCAATGTTGTTCCCATTCCCTGTAATTCTGGTGTTGATTTTGCTTTTTCATATACAACCATATTTGCATATTCCATACTGCTTCCTAATAATTGAATTATACTATCTTTATCTTTTTCTATATCTTTAAAATTATTTTCTATATAATTTTTAGCTGTTTGAACCGCTAATTTACTAGCTATTTCTCCCCCGTTGTATCCTCCCATACCGTCTGCTAATATATATAATTGAACCTCATCTAGTGAATTTGAAATATAAAAATAATCTTCATTTGTTTCTCTAACATTTCCTTTATCTGATTTTGCATAAGCTTTTATCATAATTTCACCTCTGTTCTTTGGTATTTAGCTTATTATATTTTTACATTTATTTTATATCATAACTTACTGTTTTTTGCAATATTTTTTATGATAATTGCTTTTTTATTTTTTTATTGCTATAATTACCATAGTTGTTATTTTTACAACAAGATACAAAGGAGGTAATTTTATATGTCAACACCACATAATGAAGCAAATAAAGGTGATTTTGCAAAAACTGTTATAATGCCTGGTGACCCTCTAAGAGCAAAATATATTGCTGAAAATTTTCTTGATAATTATAAACTTGTAAATCAAGTTAGAGGAATGCTTGCATATACTGGTACTTATAAAGGAAAAGAAATTTCTGTAATGGCTCATGGTATGGGAATGCCTAGTGTAGGAATTTATAGCTATGAATTATTTAAATTTTATGATGTAGAAAATATTATTAGAATAGGTTCTTGTGGAGGATATAAACCAGAATTAAAATTATTTGATATTGTTTTAAGTGAAAATGTTTTTTCAGAAAGCAATTATGCTTTAACTCTAAATAATGATGATTGTCATATTGTTAGTTCTAGTAAAGAATTGAATTCTATTATTGAAAATACTGCTAAAGAAACTAATACTAACATTATTAGCGGAAATACTGTTTCTACTGATTGTTTTGATGTTTATATGACTGATGTAAATAAATTTTTAGAAAGATTACCTGAAAATTTTAATCCAGTTTCTGTTGAAATGGAAGCTTTTGCTTTATTTTATAATGCTAAATTACTAAATAAAAAGGCTTCTTGTTTAATGAGCGTTGTAGACTCTAAATTTATTAAAAATGTTGCAACTGCTGAAGAGCGTCAAACTGGTTTAAATAACATGATTAAACTTGCATTAGATGCTGCAATTAAAATTTAAAAAATAAAGGGATTATGGGGATAATACTCCAAATCCCTTTTTCTTGTAAATCAACTTTGTAATTATTATATATTAATATTTTTAGAAAAAATGATGCTTCGGGTCTTCCATAGGGACTTTTTCTTTAAATATTAATATATAATAATTACTTATACTATTAAAAAAAAGGATTTGGAGTATTACCCCCATAATCATTCTATTTTTTTATATCTAATATTTTATATTGCATTACACCTGCTGGTGCATTTACATCTACTGTTTCGTTCTTTTTGGCCCCTAATAAAGCTTCCCCTAAAGGTGACTCATTAGAAATTTTATTTTCTGCTAAATTAACCTCTGTAGAACCAACTATTGTATATTCTACTTTTTCATTAAACTCAATATCTAATACTTTTACAGTATTTCCAATTTGAACTGTATCTGTATCAATTTCTTTTTCATCAATTATTTTTGCATGTCTTAATTTATTTTCTAACTCAGCTATTTTTACTTCATTTTCAGCTTGTGCTGTTTTAGCTTCATCATATTCTGAATTTTCTGATAAATCCCCAAAACCTAATGCAACTTTTATTCTTTCTGCTATTTCAGCTCTTTTTTCTGTTTTTAAATAATTTAATTCTTTATCTAAATTATCATATCCTTCTTGTGTAAGGATTACATCTTTTTCTTCCATTTCTATAACCTCCATATTGTTGTTATCATTATAATAAGTTTTTAATACAACATATTAAAAACTTCTATTATATTAAGTCAGATTCTTTAATTTGTCAAGCATTTTTTACAAAAATTCACTAATCCTTAAACAAATCTTTTCCATCTTTTAGATATTCATATCCTGAAAATACTGTTGCTATTACAGATATTAATAAACATATCGATGTAATTGCATTAAATACTATACTTCCTTGGTTCATATATATCAAAAAACTACTTTCCATAGCTACTTTTGCATCAGTAGTTGCTCTTACAAAATCAAAGAAATTAAATTTATCTATAAATATTAGTATTATTGATATCATTTGCGTTACTGTTTTTAGTTTTCCCCATATTGATGCTGCAATTACTTTTCCACCTTTTTCTACTGCTATTAATCTATATCCTGATACAAGAAATTCTCTTGCAAGTACTACTATAGGTATCCATGCTGGAATTTTATCCATTTCTACGAACATTACCATTGCTGTTAAGACTAGTATTTTATCTGCTAAAGGATCTAAAAATTTTCCAAATGTTGTTACTTGATTTTTACTTCTTGCAATATAACCATCTAATTTATCTGTAATTGAAGCTATTATAAAAATCAAGTCCATTATTAAATATGATATTGGTATTCCAAATACTTCTCCTTGAATTCCTAAAAATGGTATTATAACCATTATTGGTACAAGTATTATTCTAAAAATTGTCAATTTATTTGCTAAATTCATTTTTCCAAACCTTTCCTATTATTTTAACATATCTATTGCTTTTTGTAATTGAGTATCTTCACTTTCTTTTATAGTAAATATACTTTCTACACTATCTGGTAATTCAACCTTTTCATCTGGTTCTATTCCAACTTTGTTTATCTTATTTTTATTAGGAGTTTGATATTCTTCAATAGTTATTTTTAGTCCACTTCCATCATTTAATTTTAAAATCTGTTGAATTACACCTTTTCCATAAGTTGTTGTTCCTACTGTTTTTGCTTTTCCTAAATCTTTTAATGCTCCTGCTAATATTTCTGAAGCACTTGCTGTATTTTCATTTGTTAATATAATTATTGGCATATTTATTATTGGACCTGTTTTTGCTTTTCTAACTGTTTCTTTATTATTTTTGTCTACTTCATATAATAAAACTGAATCTTTGTCTGCTATATAGTCAGCAATTTCTAATGCTTTGTCTACTATTCCTCCACCATTGTTTCTCAAATCAATTATTAATGATTTTATATTTTTCTTAGCTAATTCTTGATACTGTTTTTTAAAATCTTCTGCTGTTGTTTCATCAAATGATGTAAATTTTATATATCCTATATCATCTGAAATAACTTTTCCTTCTACTTGATTTACTTTAACTTTTGATCTTGTTAATTCATATTTAACATTTTCAGAACCTCTTAATAACTCTACCGTTACTTTTGTTCCTTCTTCACCTTTTATTTTATTTGATACTGCTGTCATATCATCCGCTTTATATTCTATTCCATCTACAGATATTATTAAGTCACCTGATTGTATTCCTGCTTCTTCTGCTGGACTACCTTTTATAGTTGATAATACTTGAATTTTATCATATTTTGTATTTTTTATCATATATATTCCTATTCCTACAAAATTTCCCATTGTATCATCTAAATAACTTTCCATATCTTCTTTAGAAATATATTCAGTGTATGGATCATCTAATCCTTCTATATAACCCTTTATTGCTCCTTCTTCTAGTTTACTTTCATCAACTTCACCCAAATAATATTTATCTATTATTTCTCTATATTTATCTAGCTTATTTGATATATCTTTATTATTAGATTTTGCACTTATTGATATTGGATTCTTTGTAAAATACGTGTATAGAGATATTGACGTAATCATAAATGTTATAAAAACTGATAATACTACTAGCATTAGAATTTTATAAACTTTAATTTTTTTCTCTTTTTCCATTTTTTACCTACACCTTTCATAAATTTTGAGCGGATAATAATTCCGCTCAATATAAAATATTAATTTTTTTTATTTTTATGTATAAATTACATATAATTTAAAGGATTAACTCTTGAATCTTGTCCATATGCAGTAGCACTATAACTATATCTATAAGGTGACGTTCTTAATTCAAAATGTAAATGCGGACCAGATGAATTTCCTGTACTTCCACTAAGCATTATTTTTTGACCCTTACTTACAGTTTGTCCTGGAGAAACACATATTGACCCCCTTGTGCCATGCCCATAATATGATTGCATTCCATTGGCATGTTGTATTACAACATATGTACCATAACTATTTGGTAAATTATCTGTAACCATGACAACGCCAGCTGCCGCCGCATATACTGGTGTTCCTGCAGATATAGCATAATCTATTGCACCATGGAATTTACCACTTGAATAATATCCATTTGTAGAAATTGATCCTCCACTAACAGGTCTCATAAAATATCCTGAACCTGTTGAAGCTCCAGTATTATTATTTTTTTTATTTCCACTGTTACTACTATTATTAGTACTATTATTGCTACTATTACTATTATTTTTTTCCTGTTGCTTTTTTAATTCTTCTAATTGTTTTTTATATGCTATTTGTGCTTGGCTAATTGCACTTGTTATTTTAGCATTATCTTCTTTTAATGTTTGAATTTCTTGTTCTAATTCTTTTTCTTGATCTGATAATTGTGAAACGTATTTATCTTTTTCTGTCTTAGCTGTCTTTAATTGACTATTAACACTTTCTTTTTCTGTTTTTGATGCTGTTAGTGTTGCTTTACTATTTTCTATTTCTTTTTTAGCATTTTCTATTTCTTCTTTTTGTTTTTGTATTTTTTCTAATAATTCAGAGTCCATTTGTGTAACCTCAGATACTAAATAATAACTAGAAATAAAATCAGTTAAGCTTTTTGAACTTAGTAATACATCTAAATAAGATGTATCACCAGACATATATATAGCCACCATTCTCTTTTTTATTAATTCTTCTTGTTCTTTATAACTTTGTTCAGCTTCTGATAATTTTTGTTCTTCTTCTTTTATTTTTACATTTGCCTCACTTATTTTAATATCCAAATCATTTATTTGAGTCTCATAATTATCAATTTGTGAATTTATACTTTCAACTTGTTTTAATGTTTCTGATTTTTCATTTTCAACATCTTTTTTCTTTTCTTCTGTTTCAGTTATTTTATTATTTATTTGATTTTGCTGTTTTTTCTGTTCATTTATTTCAGACTCTGAAACTGCTAATGATATATCAGTACTTGCCAGCAACATTACAATTAATATTATTCCAATAATTCTTTGACTTATAATCTTCATATGTTTCTTTTTCTCCTCTTCATTTGGCTAATCATTGTACAAAATTTTTTAAATTTTAATGACCGCTTTTTTAATTACATTAATTAGTAATTAATTTGTAGTATTTGCATTATCTACTATATTTGAATTTTCTTCTGTATTGCTTTGTCCTGGAACTACTCCATTTGTTATATATGGTAATGGATCTGTTGTTACACCATTTATTCTAACTTCAAAATGTGCATGTGGTCCTGTTGAATATCCAGTCGAACCAACTTTTAATATTGCATCTCCTCTTTTTACAGTTTGTCCTACTTCAACTAATATTTCTGAGCCATGTGCATATAATGTTGAAATTCCTCCACCATGGTCTATTATTACCATATTCCCATATGCTGTATTTGGTCCTGCTTTTACAACAACACCATCATTTGCTGCAACAAAATTTGCTCCCATTGGTGCTCCTATGTCGACACCTGTGTGCAATTTATATTGTCCTGTTATTGGATGAACTCTCATCGCATATTTTGATGTAATTCTTGTATATCCAGGTACTGGCCATGCTAATTCTCCTCCAATATATGTTGTATCTAAACCTTGTTGTGCTAATTCTAAAATTTGTTGATTTACTTCTTCATATTGTTTATTTATTTCATCTATTTTTGCTTGTAAAGTTTTTTCTTCATCTGAAAGTTTTTCTATAAAGTTTTCCCTCATTTTTTTTGTATTTTGCAAAGTTCTTGTTGTTCTAGTTTGATTTTCTAAAATTGTTGCCATTTCTTTTTTTTCATTTTCTAGTTTTTGTTTTGACAAATTTATTGTTTTCTTTTTTGTTTCTAAATCATTTAACAAATTTTCATCTATATCTGTTAATTGAGATATAATATAATAACTAGATATAAAATCTGTTAAACTCCTTGATTTTAGCAAAACGTCCAAATATTGGGTATCCCCCGCCATATAAATTGCAACCATTCTCTTTTTAAATAATTCAACTTGCTTATCATATTTTTCTGTTACACTATTTAATTCTTCTTCTATTTGATTAATTGAATTTTTAAATTCTGTAATCTTACTTTCTTGTTCTGCCAATTCTTGCTCTGATGATTCAATTCTATTATCCAGTTTTTCTACTTGTTGTAAATTTTCTGACAAATTACTTTGTACATTATCTAGTTGCCCATTTGCTTCATTTAATTGATTTTGTAAATCACTTCTTTGCGTTTGTAAATCAGTTGTGTTATTAACACTATTATTTACACTATTATTTTCTGTATCATTTTCAGCATATGTATATACTGACATAAAACAAATTAGTAAGATTAAAACAACACATAAATTTTTACGCATGTTCTCTTCCTTTCGCTTATCATTATACCTTAAGGTATTTTCTCATAGATATAACACTACCTAAAGCTCCTATTCCTATTCCTAATAGCATGTACACAAAAATTATTGATGAAATCATATCTTTAAATCCTACTAAGCTCATATTTATAGTTTGCATAAAGTTTGCATTTACAGCTTGTTCTGCAAGTAAACTATATGCTCCACCTACAATTACTATAGAAATTACACTTGCTAATATTCCTATTATCATACCTTCTACTATAAAAGGCCATCTTATAAAGTTATTTGTAGCTCCTACATATTTCATTATTGATATTTCTTTTCTTCTTGCATGTACTGTTAATTTTATAGTATTTGATATTATAAATATAGAAATTACTATCAATAACATTAAAATTACCCCTGTTACAGCTTTTATTCCTTTTGCTAAGCTTAATAATGTTGATACTGTTTTATCACTACTTGTTATTTTATCTACATTTGCTATTTCTAAAATTTTATTTTGAACATCTTTACTTAAATTTAAATCTGTTAAAGTTACTACATATGATGTAGGAAAATATTCTGAGCCATATCCATCTATTAATTCTGATTTGTCCCCTAATTTTTCTTTCATAGTATTTAATGCATATGCTTTATCTTTATATTCTGCTGTACTTACTCCATCTATTTTTCTTATTTCTTCTCCTACTTTTTGTATTTCTTCGTCCGTTGCATCTGTTTTTAAAAAGACTTGAAATCCTTGCTCTGATTTTACTTGGTCAACAAAATGATTAATATTTTCACCTAATATTAAGAAAATTCCAAATATTATCATTGTAGCACACATTATCATTAATGATGCACCTGTTGATTTTTTGTTTTTAAAAACATTGCTAAAACCTTCTCCTATTAAATATCCAAATATATTATATTTCACTATCATAACCACCTTTTTTATCATCTCTTACAATGCTACCTTTTTCAATGTGTATTACTCTTTTTTTCATTTTGTCTACTATATCTTTTGCATGTGTTGCAACTACTACTGTTGTTCCTCTCATGTTTATTTCATTTAATAGATTCATTATTTCCCATGCTGTATCTGGGTCTAAATTTCCTGTTGGCTCGTCCGCTATTAGCATTGAGGGATTATTTACTAAAGCTCTTGCTAATGCTACTCTTTGCTGTTCTCCACCTGATAATTCATTTGGATACATTTTTGCTTTTCCACTTAAACCTACAAGTGATAATACCATTGGTACTTGTCTTCTTATATGTCTTGGTGTTGCTCTTACTATATACATAGCATATGCTACATTGTCATATACTGTTTTGTCTGGCAATAATCTAAAGTCTTGGAATACCACTCCCATACTTCTTCTTAAATATGGTACTCTACTTTGCTTTAGAAATGTTGTATCTTTTCCATTTATTATTATATTTCCTGATGTTGGTTCTTCTTCTTTTAATATTAATTTTATTAATGTTGATTTTCCACTTCCTGATGTACCTACTAAAAATGCAAATTCTCCTTTATCTATTACAAAATTTGCATTTTTTACCGCTTTTGTTCCTGTATCATATGTTTTTGATACGTTTCTAAATTCTATCATTTTTATTTTCTTCCCTTCGTTCCTCATCATAAAAATTCTTTATTTCTAAGTTTCGATTTTATTATCATTAATTATTATTTTTCTTATAAATCATATCAATAATCTACTAATTTTGCAATAGTTTTCACCAAAAAAACACAGGAATTTTTTTCCAAATTTTCCTGTGTTTTTTTATGTTACAATTCATTATTAATAAAGCTTAAAATACCTAATGATGATAGTTTGAATATATTTCGAATGCGACCGTAATAGTATACAAAATCTTGAACAAATACTCTAAAGGATCCCACCACTGGGGTTTGTTAGAGTCTTTGTATTAGAATTTGTTAACGTTATGAAGGGAAGCCGAGAAATATATAAAAACTATCATCATTAGGTATTTTTGATTTTATTATTATATTACTGTTCCAAAATTTTTACTAAATCTTCAGCAGTAATTCCAAAATATTTCATTAACTCTATTGCTTTACCAGATTTTCCAAATGTATCTTTTATACCTATTCTTATTAACTTTGTAGGACATTCATCTGTTAAAACTTCTGAAATTGCAGATCCAAGTCCACCAATAATATTATGGTCTTCTATAGAAATTAATTTTTTTGTTTCTTTTGCACATTTTACAATCATTTCTTTATCAATTGGCTTGATTGTATGGACGTCTACGACCCTAATATTTATGTTTCTTTCTTTTAATATTCCTTGAGCCTTTATTGCTTCATTAACTGTTACACCCGTTGCAAAAATTGTTGCATCAGTTCCCTCACCAATTTGAACTGCTTTTCCTATTTCAAATTTTTGATTTTCATTATAGATTACAGGTGTTGCAAGTCTTGATAAACGCAAATATACCGGTCCATTGATTTTACTTATTTCTTTAACTGCCCATTTCGTTTGTAAATCATCAGATGTTGATATAACTGTCATATTAGGTAATGTTCTCATCAAAGATATATCTTCTATCATCTGGTGTGTTGCACCATCTTCACCAACAGTTATTCCTGCATGTGTTGCACAAATTTTTACATTTAACTTTGGATAACATACACTATTTCTAATTTGATCATAAGCTCTTCCTGCCGCAAATACTGCAAATGTACTTGCATATGGGATTTTTCCACATGTAGCCATTCCTGCTGCTGTTGATATCATATTTTGTTCTGCAATTCCCATATCAAAAAATCTATTTGGAAATTCTTTTGCAAATAAACTTGTCTTTGTAGCTGTTGATAAATCAGCATCAAATACTACAACATTTTCATTTTCTTTTCCCAATTCTAATAAGGCTTCTCCATAGCTTTGCCTTGTGGCTTTTTTTGTATTTTCATCCATACACTTTACTTCCTTTCCTTGTCAAAATAGCCCGTCCCTATTGACATTCCATTCTTGTCAAAATGGCCCGTCCCTATTGACAAGCACCTATAATCCCAGCATCATTTCCTAATGCAGCAGGAATTATAATCAATTCTTTTCTTGTATTAAATAAATATTTTTTCTTTTGAATATTATTTTTTAATTTATCTAAAAGTACATCTGCAAAATATACAAAACTTCCACCTATACTTACTGCTTCAGGTTCAAAAATATCAATTAAATTTGAAATACCTATACTTAAATATTCTATATATTCATCAACTATATTGTTTATAATATAATTATCTTTATTTTTTCTTAGCATATCTAATAATTCTTGTCCTCTTGTTGTTTCGTCTAATCCTAAGGCATCTCGCAAATTTGTTTTCAATGCTTTCATAGATGCATACTTTTCAAAACAACCTTTTTTTCCGCAATTACATCTAATTCCATCTTTTTGAATTATCATATGTCCAAATTCACAACCAGATAAATCTCCTGTATCTAATAATTCATCATTAATTATTACAGCTCCACCTATTCCAGTACCCAAAGATAAAAATATACTTCTTTTATAATCTTTTAGTGCTCCTATTTTATTTTCTGCAATTGCCGCACATTTTGCATCATTTCTAATTTTTATTGGCAAATTAATCTCTTTTTTAATATTTTCTACAAGATTATAATTTTTTACACCTAAATTTACCGACTTTACTATTTCTGTTCCTTTTATTGTTCCTGGCACAGATATACCTACTTCTTTTATTTTATATTTTTCTATTAATTCTTTTATATTTTTTTTTATATAATTTTCAATAGAAGTCTTTATATCTTTTTTATCTTTTGTAAGTAATCTTTTTTCAGTTTTTTCAACAATATAACCTTTATCGTCAATAACACCTATTGCTATATGACTTCCACCCAAATCAATTCCAATTTTCATATTTAATAATACCCTTTCAAAAAACAAAAAACGGACATTAATAATATTTGCACTTATTCAAACATTTTAAAGTCCGTATTTTTTTATAACATCGGTCCTTTTGGGACATTTTTGTCCCATCAGAAACATCCCAATTGGTCACTTGGTCCTTATACTCCTGCTGCTGAGAATAAGAATCCACCCATATAAACCTCAATACATGGTGCAAGTACTACTAATACAAAGAATATTAAAACAACACCAACTATTAAGTAAGTTACCTCTGGTAATACTTTAATAATTTTTTGAATTATATTATCTATGTCAATTTCCATGTATTCTACTAATTTTTCCATCATTTCTGATAAGTCTGTTTGCATACCTATTTTTAACATTTCTGTTATCATTGATTTTGCTAATCCTGATTTTTCAAATGGTTCTATCCATGATTCACCTATAATTATATTATTTAATGATGTTTCTATAATTGATAGCATAACATAGTTTTGTACAACATTTTTACTCACTTCTATTGCATCTTGTATTCTCATTCCATTTTTTAAGTTTAACAACATTGCTTTCATTAATCTTGAAAAGTCTAGTGCAAATATAAGTTGTCCAAATATTGGCATTTTATATTTGAAATAATCAAAATTATATTTTCCTTTTGGTGTGTGTATATAAAATATTATTGCTCCGATTATTGCCGCAATTATCATTGTTGGAAGATACCAATATTTTATTAAATTATTTAAAACTCCTTGGAACCATAATGTTATTGCTGGTAATTGGTCTGTTGATCCCATTTCAGTATATACATTTTGAATTGCTGGTATAGCAACTAATGTTCCCACAAAAAGCATTACCAATAATGCGACAAACTGAACTATATTGGGTATTAATATATTTCTTAGTTTTCTTGTTAATGCTGATGATGAATCTAAATAATCTACAGCTTGTTGTAAAGAATTTGTAAGTGAACCTGAAAGTTCTCCTACTTTTATCATATTTATATATATAAATGGAAATATGTCTGAATAATATTCCATTGTTGTATACATGTTTTCTCCAGCCTCAACACCTGCTAAAATATCCTCTAATACTCCCCTAAATGTTAGATTTTCTGTACTTTCTATTATTGTCTTCAAAGCATGTATATTATTAAAGTTTGCCTTTTTTAATAGATAAAAATTTTGCGTAAATATAACTAAATCTCTACTTGTTACTTTTTCAGTTTTAGATAAGTACATATTTATCTTTTCTTTTGTCGATGTTTCTTTTTTAGTTCTTATATCTGTTGTATTTACATTTTTCATTATTTCTTCTACATCTTTTATGTTTTTCTTTTTAGTCTTTCTTCTTTTAGAAGAATATGCAACTTGATCTATTGATATTGGCATTAAATCATTATTTTTCAAAATACGTATTAAATTTTGTTTACTTCCTGCCTCAACTCTATTTCTTACAATTAGGCCTGAACTTGTAGCAGCTTTATATACATATGTAGGCATTTTAGCACCTCCTATTTTTTTGTAATTTATTGTCTTCTAGTATCTCTTCTTATTTTCATTTGCATTATAGTTCTATTTAAAATTTCTATATTCTTCTCTTCTATTTGAGATTTTGCTTGTTCTAAAGTTATTTTGTCATCTACAAAAAGCGTTGCAATAGAATTTATTAATCCTATACTTCCTTTGTCAGAACTTTGTATTGCATCTTCTATTTCTGAAACACTTATTTTATCTTTTCTTATTATCCCTGAAACAATGTTGTCAACTACCATTACTTCAGGTATTAAAACTAATTTTCCATCTATACCTGGCAATAATCTCTGAGACACAACTAATTTTAACAATGATGATAATAGATATTTTATACTAGCTTGATCTCTTACTTCATAAAAGTTAATCATTCTATCTATTGTTTCTGCACATGATTTTGTATGTAATGTTCCTATAACTAAATGTCCTGATTCTGCCATTTCTATGGCATCTTCCATTGTTACTTTATCTCTGATTTCTCCTATTACCAATATATCGCAGTCTTCTCTTAATGAGTTTTTTACACCATCACTAAATGTTAAACTATCTCTACCTCTTCCTACTTCCTTTTGAACAATTAGTGATTTTTTTGAATGGTGTCTATATTCTACTGGATTTTCAAGTGTTAATATTTTTTTATTTTGAGTTTCATTTATTTCATTTATTAGAGCATTTAGTGTTGTTGTTTTACCTGAGTTTGTTTTACCTGTTACTAATATCAAACCTTGTGATTGATATGTTTCTCTTCTTATAATATCAGGTAAACCTAATGATTCATATGGTGGCAATTCACTTTTTATAATTCTTAATGTACATAATGGTACATCATTAGAAAGTGATATATTTACTCTTAAACGAATTCCTTTATATTCATATGATGTATCTAATTTTCTTGTTTCATTAAAAACTTCATCTTTATCGACATTTCCTCTAACTAAATAATCATACATTTGATTCATATCATCTACTGTCAATTCATCCATTTCTTCTATTGGTTTTAATTGTCTCATAATTCTCAATATTGGTTTATTTTCTGCAATCAAATGTATATCTGATGCATCTTTTTCTATTGCTATATCCAAAATTTTGTCCATATTTATCATAGCAAATCTCCTCTCTTTTGTTTAATATAATATTAATTGTCTATTTAACTCTTCTAATGTTGTATCACCATTTAAAATTTTTCTAATACCATCAACAACAAGCGGTCTATAATTTTGTTCTAATGCCTTTTTCCTTACTTCTATAGTTGATGCACCTTTTACTATTAATTCTTTTATTTCATCTGTTACATCTAAAGTTTCAAATATTCCTATTCTTCCATAATATCCCACATTATTACATTTTTTACATCCTACAGCCTCATATGTTTTTTTGTTAGTAAAATCAACTGTTTGTCCATATTTTTCTGCAATTTTTGTAATAATTTCTTTTTCTTCTTGTGTATATTCTCTTTCTCTTTTACAATTAGGGCATATTCTTCTTACTAATCTTTGTGATACCGTTGTTGCTAATGTACTAGCTATATCATAATCTGATACTCCCATTTTTCTTAATCTATTTATTACTTCAATTGAATCTATAGTATGTATTGTTGATAAAACATAATGTCCTGTTTGACCTGCTTGTATTGCAATTTCAGCAGTTTCTTGATCACGAATTTCTCCTAATAAGATTATGTCTGGGTCTTGTCTTAAAACTGTTCTTAATGCCCCAGAAAATGTTGATTTATTTCCTATTTCTATTTGATTTAATCCATCTATTCTAATCTCCACTGGATCTTCTATTGTTGTAATATTAATTTCTGGTGAATTTAAATAGTCTACAATACTATACAATGTTGTTGTTTTACCAGCTCCTGTTGGTGCTGCAATTATTACCATACTATTTTTCTTATTAAAACTTTTTTTAAATTCTGTTTCTGTTCCTGGATAACCTAATTCAAATATATTTCTTATATCTACTTCTTTTTTTAATAATCTTAAAACAAATTTTTCTCCATATACATTTGGTTGTGAAGAAACACGAATATTATAATCTTCATATAATAATATTCTTCCATCTTGTGCTTCTTGTTTTTCTTGATGCATATTTGATATTGCTTTTAATCTTCCTATTACCTGTGTTTGTTTTTCTTTTGAAATTTTAGCAGCTGTAAATAATTCTCCATCAATTCTATATCTAACTCTTATTTCATTTGCTAATGGTTCAATATGAATGTCACTTGCTCTTTTTTCCATACCAGTTCTTATTATACTATCTATTAACTCAATCATTGTAGTTGATGAAGAAGTTGTTGCTTTTGTTATGTCTCCATCTGCAGTTTCTGTTTCCATAGAGTTTAAAATTCTATCAATATCATTTTCAAATGTTATATATTGTTCCATTACAAGTCCTTTATTTAACAATAACATTCTTACTGGATCTGGCTTTCCGTTAATAATTTTATCAGTAAAAGCAACTTTAATTTTTCCATTAACAACTTCAAATGGAATACACTTATTTTTCTTACATACATCTAAAGAAAGATAATCAGTTGGTTTTATTTTTAAAGTATTTGATGTTAATAATACACCCTTTTCTCCTAATATTTCAGCTATATTTTGTATTAAAATATCTCCATCACATGCATCTAAAATATGCAATATATCTCCAAGTTTTGTATTTGGACGTTCTCTTTGATACTCTAAAGCTTTTTCTATATCATTTTCTGTTACTATTCCTCTTTTTACCAATTCTACTCCTATTGGCATTCTTCTTCTCATTTCCATAGCAAAATCATCCTTTCTATTCTACAAATTATAAGTAATTGCATTTGTTCCTGTTAAATCAATCCCATCTGTCTTAAAGTTAACTGTAATTGCATATTTTGAATCCACATATTTATACGTAAAATCACAATTATCTACATTTTGACAAATCTTTACATTATTTTTGTATATTGCATTATTTTTTCCCATAAATGTATATTGATTTCCACTTGAAAAAATAATGTAACTAATTTTTTCTGTTCCACTTCCTGTTGTTTTACAATCTATAATTGTATTGTTTTTTCTACTTATCTCATCTGCAAATATACTAGAAAATTTAGTAAATTGTGTTGTATTACTTTTTATATCACCTATCTTTATATTTTTATTAAAAAAAGATAATAATGTTGATATTAAAGTTACAACTATCATCATTCCTATTATATAAATAATTAAAGATGTTAATGTTATACCTTTATTACTTTTCACAATCTTACTC
>OLGH01001482.1_pt1 | contig 21831 bp, 18 predicted proteins | sample 1604851 | NCBI WGS metagenome assembly OLGH01 (sample SAMEA3888894, study PRJEB22519) | human gut metagenome | biome: human gut; feature: human-associated habitat; material: faeces | place: Denmark | collected 2010 | reverse complement strand
AGGTTATCAAATTAATATTTCAGAAGAAGATTTTATTAATCAAGTCAATGAAATAGGACTAGCTATTATTGGTCAAAGTGCTTCACTTGTACCTGCTGATAAAAAGTTATATGCTTTGCGAGATGTTACAGGAACAGTTTCTTGTATACCTTTAATTGCTTCTTCTATTATGTCTAAAAAATTAGCGAGTGGGGCTGATACGATTTTATTAGATGTTAAATATGGAAATGGTGCATTTATGCAAACCATTGAAGAAGCTAAAGAACTTGCTCAAACAATGATTTCTATTGGAAAGCATTGTCATAAAAATACGAGAGCGACAATTTCAAGTATGTCACAACCTTTAGGAAATGCAATTGGGAATAGTTTAGAAGTTATTGAAGCTATTGAAACCTTGAAAGGAAATGGCCCTGGAGATTTAAGAGAACTTTGTTTAAATGAAGGTAGTGAAATGCTTGTTCAGGCAAATCTTTATCCAAATAAAAAAGAAGCGTATCAAGCTTTACAAGAAGTGATGGATAATGGAAAAGCTTTAGAAAAATTTAAAGAAATGGTTAAAGCTCAAGGTGGAGATGTTTCATATATAGAAAATACTGAACTATTTGAAAAACCAAGTGCTATAATAGAATTAACTTCAAAGAAAACAGGTTATATTCAAGCATTAGAAGCAAAAAATTTAGGGATTGTTTCGATGAAACTTGGTGGTGGTCGTATGACAAAAGAAGAAGATATCGATCATGCAGTGGGACTTGTTTTAAATAAAAAAATAGGAGATCATGTAGATATTGGTGAAAAATTATTAACTGTTTATGCAAGAGATGATTTATCTTTAGAATTGATAGATGAAATTTATCAAAGTTATACAATTGTTGATGAATTTGTTGAAAAACCTATTTTGATTGAAGAATTCATGAAGTAGAGGTAAGCACAATGAAATATGTATTTTTTGATATTGATGGAACGTTACTGAGTGAGATTACAAAAGAAATTCCGCAGAGCGCGCTCGATGCATTGAAAAAGACAGCGGAAAAAGGAAATCTTACGTTTATTAATACCGGCCGCACCTGGTCGGAGCTGCCCGAGGAGCTGAAAAAGCTTCCGTTTTCCGGATTTCTGTGCGGCTGCGGGACCTATCTGCGCCGGGACGGCGAAATCCTGATGCATCAGACGATTCCGAAAAAGCGCTGTGAGGAAATCCCGGTTATTTTAAAGGAGTGCAGGATCGGCATGATTCTGGAGGGAACGGATAATGTTTATTTTTCGTCGGAGGTATCCCGTTTTCGGGAGGTCGAGCAGACCCGTGCCTATTTCGCTGCTGTCGGAATCGGACTCGCGGAGACAGCGGAGACAAAAGGAATCATTTACGATAAATTTTGTATCGTAACCGATGCACAGTCTGATATAGAACGTATGTACCGTGAATTTGAGCAGGAGTTTGATATCATGGATCGCCGCGGCGGTGTATACGAAATCGTTCCGCACGGCTGCAGCAAAGGAACAGCTGTGGACTATGCGCTGAAACAGTTTCAGCTGGAGAAAGAAGATGCATACGTATTTGGCGACAGCAGCAACGACCTTACCATGTTCCGGTGCGGCGCACACACCATTGCGCTTGGAAAACATGATGAGATTCTGGATCCGTACACAGAGTACGTAACCGATACCGTCGAGCGGGACGGCGTGGCAAAGGCGATGGAGCATTACGGATTGATCTGACAGAAAAAAAGAAAAAAAGAAAGCGAAGGGGCGCATTTGAAAAGAAATTTTCAGGTGCGCCCCTTTGGTTGCAATTTTCTGAAAAAGGAAACAAGAAAAGCAGCGTCTGAAAAGGTATGTGCATTGCAAAGTAAAAAATTTCATGGTAATATAAAAATGAGTTTTTATGTATATTTGTAATGATACCAGGAGGTGAGCGTTCAGAAGTTCCATGGAAACAGAAAAAAATCAGATAAATAAAAAAAGCCTCAGATACCGTTTTACAGCAGGAACGATCGGAGTGCTTCTTACGCTGGGTGCGGTTGTTGTTTCCACATATGCCTGGTATGTGTACAACACGGGACGTCATACGACAAAAGTACGTATGGCAGCCGGAGCAGGAATCAATCTGCAGATCAGCAATGCCTACGATGGTGTTTATGGTTCTGCCGCCGTATTGGACAGCTTTTCCGGCCAGCTCAATCCGGTATCGACGAACCGGATCAGCGGAGGTTTTCAGAAAGTGCTCGGCTTCACAAACGGAACGGAAAACCAGTCCAATCTGGTGGCGAATCTGTTTGGAAGAGGCGACTACAGCGATTACTATAAAACCAGCCTGTTCCTGCGGAGCAATGGAAAATCCACCGACATCTATCTTTCCGATATCGGCTTTGAGGACAGCGATGAAAACAATCCGATCTCATCAGCGATTCGTGCAGGTTTCGTAATACACCAGGCCGGACTGGACCAGCCGACAGAAAATGAGTATATCTTTGAAATCAGCGACAAAAAGAATCCGCAGGCGGAGTACAACACGGCGACCGGAGAAGAGGGTTACGTTCTGGACAGCACAAAAACGGACGGAACGACCGTACCGTTTCAGCCTTATAATGAAGAAGCTTACTGTATTTATGACAAAGATACCGGTGAAGTGACAAAGAAAGAGGGATCGTTAAAGCTCTGCACCGTAACCGGCACATCAGATGGAAAACCGGGAACACCGGTACAGATTGACCTCTACATCTGGCTGGAAGGCTGCGACGAGGACTGCACCGGAAATCTGAGCAGTCAGACACTGAAAAATCTTGCGGTTTCCTTTGCGGGAATTTCAGATCAGAATTAAAAACGACAGGGAGGAATGCCGCGTGGAAACAGAACAAAAACAGTTAAAAAGCTCGCTGGCGCGGGCAGTTGCCGGGATTCTGCTGCTGCTTCTTGCGGCGACGGGAACCACGTATGCATGGTTTACCCTGACCGGGCAGGCCTCCACCAACGTTACGCCGACGGGCGGTACCATCAGCAAAGGCGATACCGTTCTGCTGATTTCAGCGAGTGCCGACGGCCCGTTTGAAAAAACGTGCGATCTTGTGCTGAGCGGCAATCCGGAAAGTTTAAAGCCGCTTTCAACGGCGGACCTCGACCACTTTTACCGCGCAACCGCACAGAACCAGGATGGAATTTCCGTGCTGTATGCCAGTGCCGACAACCGCGTGGACACCGATGCCATTCACGGAACCGTCTATCTGAAATGCGAAAATGCACCGTGCAGAGTATATTTCAACCAGTCAGAATTAAACCTGGGAAGCGATGCACAGGCACTTGCCGCGATGCGTCTCGGGATGAAAATTACATCCCACACAGGCACGACAACGTATTTCTGGAAACTGGATGACTTAGGCAGCACCGGCGGCGCAGAGTCCAAACAGACAACAGCACGCACTTCTGCCGTAGTTTCTTCTGTTTCGGAAAGCGGCCAGCCCGTTTATACCGATGATCCGTCCCAGAATCTTTTGGGATTCTTTGCAGGACAGGCAAACGGCAGCTACAGCGCCGGATCGGAGACGGTTGTGGAGCTGAATGCGGATGAAGTGGCAGCCGTAGAATACTGGCTGTATCTGGAGGGCTGTGACGAACAGTGCATCAATGCCGTACAGAGCCGGTCCTCGGAAATTCAGTTTGCTTTTGTCGGTGTCGATGCCGACGGAAATGAATAAAAATAGAAAGAAAACGAAAAAGAAAGGAGCGCAGAACAGATGAAACATAGCTTTCGGGCATGGTATCTTGGGATTACAACCGTTTTTGCGTTACTGGCTTTTTCGGCAGCAACTTATGCCTGGTTCACTTCAAGCCGCGAAGTTTCGACCAGCACCGCGACCGCGCGGACAGGAGACGAAACTCTGGAACTGCAGATCAGCAGCAGCGGAGGCGGCAGCTTCCAAAGTGAAGAGACCGCATCCATTACCCAGGTCAATCAGACGGACGCTTCCTATCTGATGCCGGTTTCCACCGCAGATCTTGTGAATTTTGTGTATTCGCCGTCCACCGAAAATGGAATGGCAACGGCATTCAAAAGAGTAGACAACGAAGCGTATTATTATCACGGCCGCATTTATCTCCGCGCCGTTGGCAAGGGATGGTCCGATGGAAGCCGCATGGCGCTCTATCTGGATCAGGCCGATGGAGTTTTAGGAGAAACCGTTTCCGGCCAGCTGCTGCATGCGGCGCGGCTCGGAATGGTCTTTGATGACGACGCATCAAGCCGTGTGATTTTAAGACTCAGCGAAGAAGAAAATGCGCAGAGTCAGCAGACTTATAATACGGTAGTAAATGGAAGAACCCTTGGAAATAACGAGGTTCTCACCTGGCAGAACGGAACGGCGGCAGCGGCACAGGATCCGTCCGTTTCGATGGAATCTTACATGATTCAGTTTGGAGAGAGCGATATCACCCTCCCCAAACAGCCATTATTGACGATGGACTTAAACCAGATTTATCCGGTGGACATATATTTTTATCTGGAGGGCTGTGATCCGGACTGCTCAGACGATCTGAGCTTTGACATCGCGGATCTGCATCTTGCCTTTTATGGAGTCTTACAGCAGGAGGAGGCAGGATGAAAAATAACAAAACCCTGATTTCGGCAAGAAGCCGCCTGTATACATCCGTATTACTCGTCCTTCTTGCACTCGTCGCCGTCACGGCGGCAACCGTTGCCTGGTTTTCCATTGCAGACAACACCAAAGTAAAGTCTATGAGTCTCGATATCGTCTCCGGTACCGATCTTCGAATGGATCTCGACCCACATGAAACGTTGGAAGAGTATGTAAAAACACTGTCTTTCGACCAGATTGCCGAACGAATCCGGCAGGAAAAAGGTTTCTCCATGCAGGAAACCCCGCTGGAACCGGTGACAACGCAGGATGAAGAAACGTTCACTTTCGAAAATGGAACAGCAGCAGACAGCACCAGCGGCGTCTATCTGGAATTCACCCTGCATTTTATGGCAGCAGCGGACATGGTAGTGCACCTGACGAGCGCAGACAGCAGCAGCGGAGCGGGAGACGGAACCGAAGTTACGTCTGAAAACGCAGCACTTCCATCATCCATGCGAATTTCGTTTGCGACGGATGGAAAGACCTGGATTTACGATCCAGGGATGGGAAACAGAACGGCATTTCTGGAGGAGAACAAGAGTAATGCTGTTTTCCCGGGAATGATTTCCTACATAATGATGGATGCCAACAATCTGAAGAAGATAAATGACAGCCTGGGACATAATAAAGGTGATGAGCTTATTATCACGATCGCAAAGTGTATGAGAGCTGCCGTTGGACAGAACGGTCAGTGTTACAGAATCGGCGGTGATGAGTTCGTGATTAACCTGAAAAACAAGACAGCCGAAGAAACAGAAGAGATCATAAGGCAAGTCAGAGCGGAGATTGAATTTGCCGATGAACAAAGTGACATTCCTATCTCTGTTGCAATGGGATATGTCTGGACAGATGCAGAGGAAAAGAATCTGCCGGAGCTGATCCATTGTGCTGACGAGAAGATGTATAAAGACAAAAAGAGGATAAAAGAAAATACATCTTCTGCATAAATGATAGTTTGGAAACGATAGAAATGTGCAATATATGATTACGAGGTGACGTATGAAATTACTGGTGACCGGAAATATCGGATATATTACAACAGAATTTATCGAGGAGGCTTTCCCTGAGTGTCAGATCCTTCTTCTTGGAGAGACTGAACAAAAGTCAAATCGCAATAAGAGCTTATCGGTATACCCGATGCCGAAGACGGAGGAAGAATTCAAAGACATTTTCAAGACGTATGAATTTGAGGGAGTGATTTATTTTTCTAATTATCTTACATTTCATGGGACGATGGAGGGTGAGATTGAGACTTTACACAAGCTATTACATTACTATAAGGGGAATCTGAATTCCAGGCTTCTGTATATTACAGGACCGGATAGTTTATATGAAGATACAACAGGAAAGACGCTGATGGTCCGCTCGGCAGAAGAGTTCTGCAGGCAATACGGCGAGCTGCATCAGATCGCTGTCAAGATTCTGCGTGTGCCGTATCTTTATTCCGGTACTTATGAGGAGGATTATTTTTTCAAGCTGTTCTCAACTGTGATCAATAAGAAGCAGATTACATTTGAAGAAGCACCGGCACAGGAGATGCATTTTCTTGCTTTGAGTGATCTTGGGGATTTATTATACAAGATTTTTGATAACTGGGGAGAGGGGAGCGCCTGTCTTCAGGTTCCGCAGGTATTTCATTTTACTTTTCAACAGTTCGGGGAGAGACTGGCACAGATGTTTCCGGCTGCAAACATTACCTATTTGTCAGATGTGCTGATCCGGGATGGGATATCTGATGACCACGTTCTGAGAAATGAATACGGCTGGTTTCCGAAGATTTCTCTTTTGGAGGATCTCACAGAAATTTATGAGGATTATTGTGAGAAAACGAACCATAAGACACGGAAGATCGATGTAGTAAAAACTTTTTTGAAAGTACATGATAAAATCGTGAAAATCGCGGAATTGCTGCTCACATTTTTTGTTTTTGAAGCACTGAACCGGGTGGCGGGAAATCAGGTGCAGTTTCAGATGATCGATCTGAGGCTTGTTTACATCGTGCTGTTCAGCAGTCTGTACGGCATTAATTACGGGCTTGCTGCAGCGGGGCTGGAAACACTTTCATTGCTGGCAGCATATACGAAAACCGGGATCGGCTGGACGACACTTTTCTACGAACCTTCGAACTGGATTCCGTTTATCTTCTATTTTGCAGTCGGCGCGATCTGTGGTTACATCCGACTGAAAAACAGAGATAATATTCAATTCATGAAAGAGGAGAATAAACTGATCCTGGATAAATTTCTGTTTATGAGAGAAATGTATCAGGAGACGCTTTCTGATAAACGGCAGTACAAGAAGCAGATTCTGGGAAGCCGTGACAGCTTTGGTAAGATTTTTGATATTACGAAAAAACTGGATATCATTCTTCCGCAGGAGCTTTTTATTGAAACTCTGCATGTGATGGAATCAGTTCTTGAGAATCATACATTTGCGATTTATTCAGTTGGAAAGAATCAGAGCTATGGACGTCTTGAGATCGCATCCCAGGGAATGACAGATGTGTTGAAAAAATCCATTTGTCTGGATGATTATCTGGAAGCGAAAGAGACGATTGTGTCCGGAAAGGTGTGGGTAAACCGGAATTTCCTGGACGGCTATCCGATGTATATGAACGGGATTCACAAGGATGGAGAGCTCGTGATGCTGATTTTCATTCAGGAAGTGGGAAATGAACAGCTTTCCCTCTATTATCTGAATCTGTTCCAGATTCTCTGCGGTCTGGTAGAAACAGCACTTTTGCGCGCACTGGAATATCAGGAGGCAATCAAGAACAGGCGGTACGTGCAGGGTACACGTATATTGAAGCAGGAGTATTTTGAAGAACGGCTGTATTCCTTCCATTCTATGAGGGAGGAGAATCGGGCATCCTATGTGCTTTTGAAGCTGGAGTATCCGAAGATGACACTGGAAGAGGCAGACACAGCGCTACAGGCTTCGGTCCGTGAAAATGATGTCTGGGGGATTTCTGAAAAAGGAGAGCTCTTCCTCATTCTTTCACAGACGGACAGAAGTTCCTTGCCGATCATTCTTGCAAGACTGGAAAATGACGGCTTCGTCTGTCATGAGATCGATACCGTGGAGAATGCAAATACAGGAGAAAAATTATGATTCAGACAGTGCTTGGAGTATTCCTGATCCTGTTACATATTGTCTGCTGTGTGCTGGTCTGGCTGGGGATAAAGACACATCTGCTGAAGGTGAAAAAATATCTGATGGCACTTGTGATCTTCGTTCCTTTCTGGGGAACAGTGTGCGTGCTGCTTTTGCATTTGCAAATGTTGACCAGAAGAGACAATAGGATAGAACCGGGAGTGGAAAAGCTTCGTGTAAATGAAGAGATTTATAAAAATATTTTTCAGGCAGTTTCGGATACGGACAAAAAGATCGTTCCGTTAGAGGAAGCACTTTTGATTAACGAACCGAGAGTGCGCCGTGAACTGATCATGGATGTGTTAAATGATGATCCGGAAGAATATATGGATCTTCTGAAACAGGCCCGCATGAATGAAGATGTAGAGGTTGTCCATTATGCGATCACAGCCATGGTTGAACTTTCCAAGGAATATGATTTTCGTTTGCAGAAGATGGAGAAGCTGTATGCGGCATCACCGGACGATCCGGAGATCCTGGAGCAGTACTGTGATTTTATGGAAGAGTATCTGAATCAGGGGATTCTGGAAGCCCAGATGGAGAGAGAACAGAGGGAACGTTATATCCGTCTTTTAAGACAAAAGCTGAAGGTGAAAACGACGCTCTCCACATGTGTGCGTCTGTTCCAAAATCTGATGAAAACAGGAGATTATGTTCAGGCGGAAGAGATTCTAGGGCTGATGGATCAGAAATGGCATCGGAAAGAGGAGTTCTGGATTTTGAAGATCCGGTATCTGGCAGAACGAAAAAAGGGAGCGGAGCTGCAGCAGTGTTTAAGACAGATGAAAGAGGAGCAGATCTATCTGTCGTCTAAGAGTAAGGAGGTATTGGCTTTTTGGCTGGATTAAAATCATTGAAAACATTTCCGTTTAAAAGTATGCTGGTGATCCTGGGTGTATTTCTGATGATCGCGGTCGTCCTTTTTGCTGAACGAAGTGGAATTCAATATACTGAAAAAAACAGAAAAGTCGCATATCTCAGTCAGGAAGAAGTGGTTACGGAACAGATGGCTGCGAAATCACTGCCGAAGACCTGTCTGGTACTTCGTAACAGTGAAGATGAGGCGAGTGTGGCTGCATGGGAGCAGTTTCAACAAATTTTTAAAGATATGAAGGTTGGAACAGATGTGGTAGACCTGCAGAGTGCATCCTCTATTCCAGATTATCATGCTTATGAAACGGTTGTTGTATTACTGAGTGATGTAAGTACGTTGAAAGAGAATCTTATGGAACTGTGTGATTGGGTGTCAGAAGGTGGGAATGTACTTTTTGCCCTGACACTTCAGAAAACAGCGTATTCATCAGTGATTGAGCAGAAGCTTGGAATCATTTCTTCCGGATATGACAATACACTTGTAGACAGTATTTATTTTGAACCGGAATTTATGCTTGGCGGCGGACAGGCTTATGCAATCACGGATCCGTATGACTCTGCCTGGGCAGTGCAGCTGAGTGAGAATGCGAAGGTTTATGCGCATGTCAATGAAAAAAACGGTCAGCCTGTCATTTGGGAGAACCAATATGGAAAAGGGAAGTTTGTAGTAGACAACTTTGGACTGTATGAGAAGGCGGTGCGTGGATTCTATGCGGCTTCCTACAGTCTCCTTACTGATGTGGGGGTTTATCCGGTGATCAATGGATCAGCATTTTATCTGGATGACTTTCCAGCACCGGTTCCGGAGGGAGATGCTACTTATGTGAAGCGGGACTATGGAATGAGCATTAGTGATTTCTATATGGATGTGTGGTGGCCGGATATGCTGGAGCTTGCATCCGATCACAACATTCGCTATACCGGTGTGATTATTGAAAATTATGAGGATGCGACGGATGGAACGATTAAGAAACAGAAGGATACCAGGCGTTTTCAGTATTTTGGAAATATGCTGCTTCATCAAGGTGGAGAACTCGGGTATCATGGATACAATCATCAGCCGTTGAGTCTTTCAAATGTGGATTATGGTGACGTGCTTCCGTATGATACATGGAAAAATGAGGCGGCCATGAAAAAGGCTGTAAAAGAATTGATCCATTTTGGAGAGGATACATTTCCCAGTGTATCAATGTCAGTCTATGTACCGCCGTCCAATGTATTGTCAGCAGAAGGAAGAGAGATGCTCGCGAAAGATTTCCCGGAGATCCGGACGATCGCCAGTAATTATTTCACCGGTGAGTTTGCGTATGTGCAGGAATTTGAAGTTGCAAAGGATGGGATTGTAGAACAGCCGCGTATCATCTCCGGTGCAATTATCGATGATTATATGAAGATGGCGGCACTGTCGGAATTAAATATGCATTTTGTGAACAGTCATTTTATTCATCCGGATGATCTTCTGGACGAAGACCGCGGTGCAGCGCTTGGCTGGGAAAAGATGAAGAGCAACCTCGCTGAATATATGGACTGGCTGGTGGATTCGGCACCGTCCTTGAGACAACTCACCGGTTCGGAACTATCCGGTGCGATTCAGCGTTATGGAGCGGTTACATTTACAAAGACAGTGACAGAGCAGTCTATAGAATTGAAGCTTAAAAACTTCTATGATGAAGCATATTTTATGGTGAGGATCAATGAAGAAACACCGGGTGAAGTTTCGGGAGGAAAACTTACACATCTGACAGGAAATCTCTATCTGCTTCAGGCAAAGGAACCAACAGTAACTATTGAGAAATTAGAAGATTGAAATACAAAGCGGTAACACGCGACAGATAAGGAGTTAATTGTGAGAATCTGTCTCATATTGGAGGGGTGTTATCCCTACATATTTGGAGGTGTATCCACCTGGATGCACCAGTATATCAATGAAATGAAAGAGCATGAGTTTGTTCTGTGGGTGATTGGGGCAAATGCGAAGGATAAAGGGAAATTTGTCTACGAGCTTCCGAAAAATGTTGTAGAAGTTCACGAGGTCTTTCTGGATGACGCCTTGCGGCTGAAGGATTCAGGAAAAATGCTTCATGTCTTTACAGAGGAAGAGACGAACAGCCTGAAAGAGCTGATGCTGTGTAGACGCCCGAATTGGGAAATCTTGTTTCGGCTCTATCATGACCAGAAGCTGAATCCTATGTCTTTTTTAAGAAGTGAGGAATTCCTGAATATATTGACGGAGTGCTGTATAAAAGATTATCCATATACTCCGTTTGCGGATGCATTTCACACAATGCGTTCTATGCTGCTTCCGGTCCTTTATCTAATGGGAAGTGAAGTGCCCAAGGCAGATGTCTATCATGCAATCTGTACAGGATATGGCGGACTTCTTGCATGCCTGGGCGGGTATGTTTATAAGAAGAAAGTGCTGCTGACAGAGCATGGAATATACACAAGAGAGCGTGAAGAAGAGATCATTCGTGCAAAATGGGTACAGCCGGCATTTAAAAAGCAGTGGATTTCTTTCTTCTATATGCTGTCGGATATTATTTATACGAGAGCGTTTCTAGTCTCAGCATTATTTACCAATGCCATGCATGCACAGATCCAGATGGGATGTGACAAGGAGAAATGTCGTGTCGTTGAGAACGGAATCAACTATGAAAGGCTTTCCCCTATTCCATTGAAAGAGGAAGACGGATGGGTTGACATCGGTGCGATCGTGCGTCTGGCACCGATCAAGGATATCAAGACGATGATCTATGCGTTTTATGAGCTTTGCACGACAAGAGAACATGTACGTCTCCACATTATGGGAGGCGTCGATGATGAGGAGTATGCGCAGGAGTGTTATGCGCTGGTCGATCAGCTTCATCTGGAAAATGTGATCTTTACAGGACGAGTGGATATCATCTCTTATATGGAGAAGCTGGACTTTACAATTTTGACGAGTATATCGGAAGGACAGCCGCTGTCTGTTTTAGAATCATTTGCTGCAAGGCGGCCTTGTGTGACTACAGATGTAGGATGTTGCAGGGAGCTTCTGAATGGTAACGAGGAGGATCGATACGGAAAAGCAGGATATTGTGTTCCACCGATGTATCGAGAGGGGCTCGCGCAGGCAATGGATCAGATGTGCGCTTCCAGAGCTCGGAGACTCCGCATGGGGGAGAATGCACAGAAACGAGTGAAAGCATATTATCGAAAAGAAGAAATGATTGAAAAGTACCGGAAGATGTATCAGGAGGTGGAAGAGGCAGATGGCCGGAATCGGATTTGAGTTAAAAAAATTATTCCAGAAGCGCGGACTTGCAGCGACGGCAAAAGCGTATGGGTATGCAGGCGTGATCTGTACAGGTCCGATGCTGCTCGGTATCGTGCTGTTGGTAGGAATTGCTTTTATCTGCGATCATACCGGTGCGACGAGACATAACCGGGAACTTCTGAACTGTATGATTACTTACACACTTCTCGCTTCGTTGACCGTGACCAGTTTCTTCTCTATGGTCGTGACGAGATATATTGCGGATATGCTGTATGAAGAACGCCACGAGGCGGTGCTTTCTTCTTTCTGGGGTTCAACAGCGATCCTGCTTGTAGTCGGCGGAATCATGTATGGGATTTTTCTTCTGTTTTCAGGAATCAATCTGATCGATCAGTTTTTGTGCCTGGAGTTTTTCGGAGAATTGATCGTCACCTGGAATGCGATGAGTTATCTGACAGCGATCAAGGATTACAAAGGGATTCTTATTTCATTTATTACAGCGGTAGCGGTATCATTGTTGGTCGGATTCCTATTGATCCTGATTGGGATTCCACATGTAGAGGCGTTGATGATCGCAGTTACGATCGGTTATGGAATCATGCTGCTTTGGGATGTGACGCTGTTGTACCGTTATTTTCCGCAGAGAGAGATCAGTGCATTTTTCTTTTTACGCTGGGTGGATCAGTTCCTTCCGCTTGCGTTTACAGGCTTGTTCACGAACATCGGACTATTTGCACATCTTGTTATCATGTGGTGCGGACCGATCCGTGTACATGTTCAGGGATTATTTTATGGTGCACCGTATCATGATGTACCTGCGATGATCGCCTATTTGACGATCCTTATTACAACCGTTAATTTCGTTGTATCTGTGGAAGTGAATTTCTATCCGAAATATCGGAATTATTATAGTTTGTTTAATGACAAGGGAGAAATCAAGGATATCCTGCAGGCGGGAAATGAGATGAGAAAGGTCTTAAACATGGAGCTGAAATATACGGCGTTAAAGCAGCTACTTACAACGGCACTGGCTATTTCGATCGGACAGCTGCTTCTGACATATCTTCCGCTTGGATTTAATGATCTTATGGAAGGATATTTCCGTACACTCTGTGTCGGTTATGGACTCTATGCAATTGCTAACACAATGATGCTGATCTTACTTTATTTTACAGATTACAAGGGAGCATTATTTGCAACAGGAATGTTCGCCGCGTGTACGACGACATTTACCTGTGTGTCTTTATTCTTCCCGCAAGTGTACTATGGATTCGGATTTTTACTGGGAAGTGCGGTGTTCTTTTTGATCTGTACACTGCGTCTTGGATATTTTATAAAAAAACTACCGTATTATATTTTGAGTGTACAGCCGATCGTGGCAGAGGATAAAACAGGTTTCTTCACACGGCTTGGATGCTTTTTGGAAGAGAAAATAGAGAGGGGAGATAAGATTGAAAAAATATAAATTACTTGCGTTGGGATGTGCCCTTTTATTAGGAATGTCCTGTTGCCTGACGGGATGTACCACCCCGGAGAACACAGGGGATACTTCAAAGAAACAGACAGAACAACAGGAAGAGATAGAAAAGGCAGAGACACAGGATATCAACGACGTTCACCTCAGGGATAAGGATAGTCTCTATGAAAATGATGACGAGACGAGTGTTGTGACGATGTATCTTACTGTTTCTCAAGGAAATTCTTCAGAGGGTACGGATCACACCTGGAAGGAGATCAACAGTTATTCGGCCTATGATTATGACAAGATGGGAGTAGACCGTTACCAGACAGCGGCGCTTCTTCAGGTTGGTGATGAGTCAGGTCCGCAGAGCGGGGAGGTTGGATATGGTGAAAATGTGCCGAATGCTACCGTGCAGATCAGAGGACAGACATCGAGCCGTAATTCGCAGAAAAACTATAAGATTGAGCTGAAGAAGAATAAGGGAACCTGGCGTGGACAGCGCACGATCAATCTGAATAAACATCAGACAGAGGGAATGCGTTTCCGTAATAAGCTGTCCTACGATCTTCTGAAAGGGATACCGCAGCTGATGTCTCTTAGAACTCAGTTCGTACATTTATATGTAAGAGATCTTACCGAGGGGGACAACTCAGAATTCCAGGACTATGGATTGTACACACAGGTGGAACAGCTGAACAAGACAGGAATGAAGAACCATGGAATGGATTCGAAAGGACAGTTGTACAAAATTAATTCGTTTGAGTTTTTCCGCTATGAAGATGTAATAAAAAAAGAAGACGATCCGACCTATGACCAGAAAGCCTTTGAAAAGCTCCTGGAGATCAAAGGAGATTCAGATCATACGAAACTGATTCAAATGCTGACAAATCTGAATGATATTTCTCAACCGATTGCGGATATCCTGGATCAATATTTTGACAGAGAAAATCTGACGTACTGGATGGCGTATCAGATACTGACCGGAAATATAGATACACAGAATCGTAATACATATTTATATAGTCCACAGAATTCGGACACATGGTATCTGATTGCGTGGGATAATGACGGCTCTTTCATGAGAACCGAATATAACATTAAAAACCGTTCCGATCAAGGCAGTTGGGAATGTGGAGTCAGTAATTACTGGGGAAATGTTCTCTTTCAAAGATGTCTGCAGTCGGAGGATTTCCGTGAGGAACTTGACGCGGCGATCCAGGATCTGAGATCCTATCTCAGTGTGGATCGGATCAGCAGTATGATAGAGAAATATCGTACAGTTACTCAGAAGTATTTAAATCAGATGCCGGACCAGATGTATGCACCGTTGACTGAAGCGAAGTATGAAACAATTGCATCGGCAATCCCTTCAGAGGTAGAACAAAATTATGAACTTTATAAGGAGAGCCTGGAAAAGCCAATGCCGTTTTATATTGGAAAACCGGTGATCGAGGGAAATACGTTGAAGCTTAACTGGGATGCATCATATGATTTTGATGCAGAGACGATCACTTATACAGTTGAACTGGCAAAAGATTATAAGTTTAATGAGATCGTATTTCGTCAGGATAATATTCAAATTCCGGAAGCGGAGACTACAGTTCCGGCAGATGGTCAGTATTTTGTGCGTATCCGTGCGACAAACGAATCCGGGAAGACGCAGGATGCATTTGATTATTATGTAACAGATGACGGAAAGAATTATGGTATGAAATGTTTCTACATTACAGGCGGACAAAATGTTGAGGAAGATATTTATGAGGAATGATTTATCAAAAGAACGCTTCCGTAATGAATGGAAATATCTGATCAGTACCAGTGAGAAAGAATTGCTGGAGCTGAGGATGAAGCATTTGCTGAAAAAGGATCCAAATGCAAAGGGAAATGGTTATATGATCCGCAGCCTCTATTTTGAAGATTATTTCAACAGCGCTTATGCGGAAAAGGAATCTGGTGTCCTGATGCGAAAAAAATACAGGATCCGTATTTATGATTGTAGTGACCGTTCAATTAAGTTGGAGCGGAAGAAGAAATTCGGAAGTTATATTTATAAAGAAAGTGCTCCGCTGACAAAGGAAGAATTCTATAAGATCCTTGATGGAGATTATAAATTTTTGTTAAGCAGTCCGTATTCATTGTGCAGAGAATTTTATGTGGAATGTGTCAGCAATCTCATGCGTCCACGCACGATCGTTGACTATGACCGTGTACCGTGGATCATGGATGAGGGGACAGTCAGGATTACATTTGACAGTGATGTGAGGGCTGCGGTCGGAAGCTATGACATCTTTGATCCGTCCCTTCCGACACTTCCGGTGCTTGAACCGGGGAAACTGGTTATGGAAGTGAAATTCACAGAGATGCTTCCACAGATCGTGCGTGACTTGCTTCCACCAAATGCACAAGAATTCACAGCAGTATCAAAATATGTACTCTGTTATGAAAAATCGCAGTATTTGCATGGATTTGAATATTGGAATGAAACACAGGAGAGAAAACTATTATGAGTATACAAGATATGATTAAGAAGTCGGTGCTGGAATCCGGCGTATTTGACAGCTTTAATGCACCGAAGATGGCAATTTCGCTGATCGTGGCGTTGCTTCTCGGAGCAGTGATCTATATGGTTTACAGCAAATTTTATGTAGGGGTAATCTTTTCCAGAAGCTTTGCGGTTACTTTGGTCGGAATGACGCTTCTTACCTGTATGGTTACTCTGGCGATCAGTACGAACATTGTGATCTCACTTGGTATGGTCGGAGCGTTGTCTATCGTTCGTTTCCGTACAGCGGTGAAAGATCCGATGGATCTGCTATATCTTTTCTGGGCGATCACTACAGGAATCACAACCGGAGCAGGAATGTATGTGCTGGCTCTGATCGCGGCAGTTGTGATGATCGCAATGATCTTTTTGTTTTATCATAAGCAGCAGAAGGGCAGGATCTATATCGCAGTGATTCATTATCAGGGAGATGAGGCAGATGATGAAATTATCCGCAACTTTGGAAAAATGAAATATTTCATAAAGTCAAAGACGATGTGTGGAGAGAAGACAGAGATGGCGGTTGAAGTGTTCTGCCGCCAGAATGATCTTGATTTCACAGAGAAGATCCGGAAGATCGCGAATGTGGAAGATATTACATTGATCCAATATAATGGGGAGTATCACGGATAAAATAAGATTTAGAGAGGGCGTGGACATTTAATGTTCATGCTTTTTCTTTTTGATATTTTTTTCTTATATCTTTTTGAACATAATGGATATACCATGATAATAGTTAACAATGAAATACTAGAGCTGATCCATGCGTGGTTCTGAGTTTTTTGATCAAAATTTTCAACTTTGTATTTGAAAAATTCCTGAAGAAAATCTCTTCCAAGTAAAAATACAAAAAAAGCAATTAAAAAAGCAAACAGCATTCCCCTATTGTCTATATCACTATATGCATAAAACATTAAATACAGCCAGCAGCAAAGAACAAATAGATATAGAGGCTTTACATTTACAATTATTGCAACAATCCCCAAAATAGACATGAGCAATAAAAATGCAATCATTTTCATATTGATTTTTAAACTAATCTTCATTCTTTATCTCCTGATATCTGTTTCAAAAGTTGTGTAACATATATTTCATAATTAGATTTTGCATTAAATTTACTTATCCATCTTTCCCTTGAACAGCGGCGATACTCTCTGTATTCCTCGTCCGTCATAGAACAAAATTTACTGATACTAGCTGTAATTATTTCTGTCCTTGCATCTCTATCTAATAAAACCCCATTTTCTTTATCACTAATTATCTCCTTCGTTCCCCCTGCATCTGTTGCGATGCACGGAATTCCAAAAGATGTTGCTTCCATAATTGATACAGGAATTCCTTCTGATGAACTTACATTCACGAACACGTAGTAATTTTTATCCTGATATTGTTTCATTAATTCTGTGTTACTGACATTTCCTTTAAATTCATATTGAATATTATCTCTCAGTTTGTCTTTTGCCATTTTTTTTATTTCATCCATTAAAATTCCATCCCCATAATGTGTCCACTTAATCGGGATAGTCTTAATTTGAGATAATGCATTTATCAATAAATCCAGTCTTTTTACCTTTGTCACTGTAGAACAGCTGACAATTTCATAACATTTATCATTGAAAAGATACTCCTTTTCTCCATGATCTATTGTTCCTAAGAATCTGGTATGCACTTTCTGTTTATATTGAGGAAATCTTTTTCTCAGATAATCGGTACCATGATCTGAACATGGATATATATTATCAATTTTTGAAAGAATTCCCTCTCTCATTGGTATATAATTCCCTTTATGTTCTTCTTCATAAAGATCATACCGATGTGCCCTGCTTACAATCTTACTGTTCAATTTCCATTTCTTTTTTAATAACATTGCCACATATGGCTGATATTCAAAACGATATGAATAAAATATTGACTCTTTATTCACATGTCCTTTCATTTTTTTATCTATTAAATCTGCTTCATAATGAGAACGACTGAAATAAACAAACATGTTTACAAAATTTCGCACAGATAATCTACGTGATTTCACCAGGCGTGCAAATTCTTTATATAAATTAATATCTGTCAGAGTCCTGAAACTATATAATAAATAGGTTTTATTTGACGCTTTCATAATTGGAATTACTTTCACATTGTTTCCAACAGTTCTTTTTCTTTTTAAGTGTTCTTTTCTAATCTGTAATGCAAAAATATATACTTCATCAAAGTCATCATAATATTTTACTTCTGTTTCCAAATAAGGCTCCCAATCTCCATAAGGAAAGGAATTTGTAAGCAAATACAGCGTTTTCATTAATCTTCCTCTTCTATCTTTTCTTAAAATCGTATACAGCTGGCCATTTATAATTTTTATAAACAGCCAGCTATACTGCAGTTCTCCTATTTGAGTTTTATTTCAATATTACTCATGATTTTATTGATTTTTGCTCTACACTCATCCAATGTAGATCCTTTTACAATAATCTGGCCAATACAATCTGCTGAAAATACAAATTTTCGAATCTGATCTCCTGTTTTTTTAAAGAATGTTATTTCCAGAATATCTTCATCCATTTCTCCGGTATATTTGATATCTTCTAGGGTTCCACTTTCTTCTGTTGAAAGAATCATTCGTGCCAGTCCTGCCGTTGTTTTGGAATTTCTCTTTCCCCAATACTCCAACGGATTTTCTCCAACAGCCATTGCAGCAATCATTTTGTAATATTCAATTCCAAAGTTAATCTCAACCAGTTCAGGAAGACAGTTTGCACCTACACGGCCTGTAAGCTCAATTACATAAACCTTATTGTCTCTCAAAATCAAGTCTACGTTTACTGCACAATTATTCAATCCTAAAGCTTTGATTGCATTTTTTACAGCTTCTTCCGTCTGTTTGTGGATGTTCTCATCGCAATCCAACGGAACATAATGTCCTACAGGTACTGCAGTATGACTCATATATGTTTCATCGCCATGCGGCATTACAAAAAGGACTTCATTATTATAGACAAATGCCTGTGCGCCAAATTCCCAGCCTTCAATAAATTCCTCAACAATACAATAACTTCTTTTCGTTAATTTCATTGCTGCATGAAATCCGTCATAGGCATCTTTTTCTGTTTTTGCTATGTAAATTCCATTGCTTCCCTGTAAATCCGTTGCTTTAATGATCACCGGCAATTTAATTTTATCCAATGCATTTTTTAATTCCTCTTCATTGGAAATTTCAAAATACTGTGCTGTACTTACACCGTATTCCATAAATGCTTTTTTCATTTTTGACTTATCATTACACATGATGGCTGCTTTTTCCGGAAGTCCTGTTAATCCTAAAGAATCACAGGTTTTTCCAAGAGCTGAAATCCCTGTATCCAGACAGCAAGTAGCCACTCCGTCCAATTTAAGCTTCGCTGCTTTTTTAGCAACCTCATCAGGATTTGCGATATTCATAAAGCACACTTCATCTGCCAGAGGAATTCCTGGAGGATTATTATCAGGCATGGTTCCTGCAATTGTTGTGATTCCCATCTCTTTTGCTGCTTTATATAGTCCGATCTGTCCTCTTCCAGCACCTAATACTAAAAGTCTTTTTCCTTCAACACCCATTTTTTCTTCTCCCTTCTAATTTGTATAAACATTTTTTCTGCATACTACAGTTTCAATTGTTTTAAAGAAAATCTTCAAATCTCCCAGAAATGTTACTTTTTGTGCATATTTTGCATCCAAAGCCAGTTTGTCCTCCTGCGAAATATTATTTCGATAATAGGCCTGTGTATACCCTGTAATGCCTGGTTTTACTTTTAAACGATCTTTTCTTTTCTGGTCATACTCAGACAATGGTCTGTCTGTTGTTACTGGCCTTGGTCCGATCCAGCTCATGTCTCCTTTCAGAATATTAAATACCTGCGGTAGCTCATCAACTGAAATTTTTCTCATCAGCTTTCCGATTTTTGTTACTCTTGGATCATCTGCACTGTTAAAAGTTGAATTATCTGGCGCATTTACCTTCATGGAACGAAGCTTATACATATTAAAGATTGTCCCGTCTTTTCCCCTTCTCTTTGCCAGATAAAAAATTGTTCCTCTGTCCTCCAGCCAGATCAGTGCCCCAAAAATAATACAGACTACTAATACGATTGGCAGTGCAATGACTGCAAATATAACATCCAAACATCTTTTTATGTATCTTTCATACATGAATTTATACTTCCCTTACTCCATTTCAATTTCTATTAAATCCAGCGCTTTTTCACATATTTCTACAGCCTCTTCAGCTGTATCTGCCTGAGCGATTACAAAGCCGCTGCGATCTCCACTACTTTTTATGCCATTCATTTTTTCCCCGATTCCATGTACAACATAAATCTGTTTTACGCCTGGAATCTTTCTGGCTTCTTCAAGTCCCCTGATATCTTTAATGAAACCTTGCTCAACTCTAAAATATCTTATAGCAGATGCTTTATGAAATTTAGGCTCTAAATCTGCAGTTTCACCAAGTGCAATTCGTATACAACTTTCAACCATATCTACACCTGTGGAAAGAGGTGTGAGATAAGTCGTAATATTATCTCCTCCCAGCCGTGCTCCAAGCTCTACAACTTTAGGTCCATCCTTCGTTATTTTGATTTCTGTATGGGATGGTCCATTTGAAATACCAATTGCATGATTCGCTGCAATAGCCACTTTCGCTATCTGCTTCTTTATTTCTTCTGTATGACCTGATGGCTGTGAATGTCCCATTTCCACAAAATATGGTGCATCTGTTGTCAGCTTATCTGTATAACATGGCATACACCGTTGACACTTAAAGTTTCTACACTTACCTCTGGCCCTTCCATATACTCTTCAACCATGAGATCTCCGGATCTTGAAGATTCCTTACTGTAGTTATAAGCCTTTTCCACAGTTTCACTGTTATAATCTTTAAGCAGATCAATCCCCCTGCTTCCCGAATTATCTGCCGGTTTTATAATACATCGATAACCTGCTTCTTTTATTTTTCCTACTGCTTCCAGATATTCTTCTTTTGTAGATACTTTGTAAAATACAGGAATTGGAACACCTGCTTTTTTCAGTGCATTCCTCATTTCCGCTTTATTTGTTGCCTTCACAGCTGTATCTGCACTGATTCCAATCAAATTCATTTCCTTTGCCACTGCCGCTACTGCTCTCATTGGCATATCTGTAGCAAGTGTCATGATTCCATCAATAGAATGTCTTTTTGCAGCTTTCACTATCTCAGGTATATCAATCGTGCTTATGATTTCTTTTTCGATTCCTTCTGTCTGAAAGCTTACTGCGTCCGGATTCATATCGACAACTACAACTTCCAGTCCCATTTCCTTTGCCTTTTTTATTGCTGGAAGCTGTAGTATACTTGCTCCCAAAATCATGATCTTTTTCATTTAATATATTCCTTCACAACCCCACAAAACATCTCAATCACATACTCCACTTCCTCATCCGTCAACTTCGTATGCAGCGGCAATGTGATCTCATTTTCAAATCGCTTATAAGCATTCGGGTAATCCTTGATATCAAATCCCATATTTTTATAAGCAGTCATCATTGGCAGTGGTTTGTAATGTACGTTGCAGGCAACACCTTTTTCTGCCATTTTGACGATGATCTCGTGTCTCTGTTCCAGAGTGATTCCCGGGATTCTGGTGATGTACAGATGTCCGGAGGACTGATGCTCATCGGTGTAATGATCCAGTGCTCCGATGCCAAGTGGCTTAAATGCAGCATCATATTTACCAATAATTTCTTTTCTTCTTGCAAGCAAGCCTTTATATCGTTTCATCTGCGCCAGGCCGATTCCGGCAACTACATCGGTCATATTGCATTTAAACCAAGGTCCGATGATGTCATACTCCCAGGCGCCAAGCTGTGTTTTGGCAAGGGCATCCTTTGACTGACCATGAAGTGATAACAACTG
>OLGH01001456.1_pt1 | contig 22111 bp, 18 predicted proteins | sample 1604851 | NCBI WGS metagenome assembly OLGH01 (sample SAMEA3888894, study PRJEB22519) | human gut metagenome | biome: human gut; feature: human-associated habitat; material: faeces | place: Denmark | collected 2010 | reverse complement strand
TGACGATACAAAAATTTATTATTTTTTATTGTCCTATTGACAGGTAGCACACCAACTTATTGACCAATGGGGGATAAAAATAATTATAAATTTTCTAAAGTATTATTTTTTTATCTTTTATTAAGCTCTTTTCTTTCATATTTTTTATTCCATAATTCTAACAAACCTAAACATGTTCTTTCCTTCTGTATTCTACTCTACTTTAGAAAACATTACTTAATACACAATCCATTTTACTCTCCCTGTATTTTTTTGTTAGTAAGTATGTTTATATTTTAATAGTACCTATAAAAAATCTTTAACTTGAAATACCAATCTTTCTTCCTGTTTTATCAGTTTTTTAGCTATATCCTTTGTCTTTTCGTCTGCCGCCTTATACTCATTAAGATATTTATTGAGAGACTTCACTCCCATATTGCCACCGTCTGTCATAAGCCCCGCAATCGTTGAATCTGATTCGTTCATCATAAGTTTTGTATTTGTCTTTATCCATGACATACTTTTTGCAATAGAGTTTGGCTCTTTTCCATTATCATGAAATTCATCCAGCATTTCCTGTATTTGTGCCTGTAACCCTAAATGGTCATCTCTGCATTTTGTCAATACATCATGCAGCCTGCTGTCATCCACATATTTAAGCACCTCATTTATAGATTCTATTCCCATTTTTATACCTGCATCACATTCACGTAAAAGTTTTATTGTATCGGATTCTATCATTTCTCTGCCCTCACATTTATTATAATTATTTTTTTAATTATTCCCTGGTACAATAAATTTTATTCATAAACACTCAACATCACAATTTTACATGCTCAAATTTCTTCCATATATTGAATAAATAAAAAGAAAGACCGCTATATAAATTCTTACATAACGGCCTTTCTAACACTGTTCTTCTGTATTCAATTTTTTCTCCTTTTCGATAAATGATTGAATTCATTATGTTCCAACCTAATCGACTTTTGTTACTTAATGTAACTTTTTTGCTGTATATAACAGCTTAATTTTTTTATTCCCTGCCTCGTAATAAATACTTAGAAAGTTACTACTTTTTGTAAATGGTGATAATACTAAGTTTCAGTATGCTTGGATTCTTCACATTCCTTACATCTTCAAAAAGTATGATTACTATTTTCTCTCAATCTATGTATTATATGTGATTCATATTCCATATATACGTCTTGTATATCTCATGAAATATATCAGCTCAATATCATAAACTTTCAAGTTGTATTAATCATAGATTCTTTTCTTATATGTTTCTTTACACAAATAAGAAAACCTTATGTATTAACTGTGTGGTAAATGTTCAATATGAAATGCCAGCTCATGTAACCTTTAACTTGTTCATCATCTCTATCATTATGATGTTAATTATTCAATATGTTGTAAAGGTCTTTCTTGCGGGGAACTGCTATGCATTACCACTTTCATATTGAGGATTAGATTCTTTTGTTTCCAACGGAATCAACCTCCTTTTAACAACTGTGACACTTTGTATTGTGTTTTATGTTGTTTCCTTTTTGTAATTGTATAGTAACACCCATCTGTGTATTTGTCAACACTTTTTTGAAATATTTTTGATATTTTTTTATTTTTCATCTCGTTGCACACTTTTATTTTTTAATTGTGTTTAAATTGTATTATTTTCAGACTATTTTAAAATTGTAAAATTATGTTCATCACAACATAAATGCCCCTTTCCGTGCATTAAGTGATTTCGTTGCCTCACTTGCCTGCCCGAAAAGGAGCATATTGTTTTTATTCATCAGAGCTGATTACGCAAATAATTTTTTCGTATAATTATTGATTACTCTTCGTCTTTTCTGCGTTTTTTGCCTGTAAGTGCTAAGCCTGCACCAAGTGATGCTATAGCTGCACTTAATGCATACCATAATGAGAAGCCTCTTTCACCTGTTGCAACAGATTCTTCTGTCCTAGACTGTTCATTATCAGATTCATCATTATTATTATCTTCTGTTGTTCCCTGGCTGTTTCCGCCGTTTCCGTTTGAATCACCTGTTCCCGGTGTTGGAGTTGGCGTTGGGTCCGGTGTCGGTGTTGGAGCCGGTGTCGGTGTTGGGCCTGGTGTTGGGCCTGGTGTTGGGTCTGGTGTTGGGTCTGGTGTTGCTGCCTCAAGATTTGCAATCGCTGTGGTGATATCTGCTGCAAGCTTATCTGCATCTGCCTGAGTTGCATTTTCTCTGTCAAGTGCTTTTGCTGCTAAAAGTGCAGCCTTAACCGCTCTGAAATCTTTATAATCAGCTTCCCTGAGTGCTTCCGCACGGCTTATAGCCGCATCAAGCTTTTTGAAATCTACCTGTTCAACTACATTTTCAGCTATATAATTCTTAGACAAATCAGCATATGTTGCAAGTGCATCCCATGCTGTGGCAAATGCTGCACCCGCACCTGACTCTCTTGCAAATACTCCGTTTACCGTAAGAGCTTCACCCTGTGCTTTGCTCAACTGTCTTCTGTCTGTATTTACTGCAAATCCCGGACCATATGACTGATATTCATAGAACTGTGCTGCTTTGTATGAATTATCACCCATGTCTGTATATCCTGCTGTTTTTATATGACTGTCCATAAAGCAGTTTACATATGTAACGCAGGCGTTTGATCTCCATGGTCTTCCAAGTGCCACACTATTGTCGGCAACAGACGAATTCTTTTTTAATAACCTTGAATTAATAAATACATATCCTGTTAAACGTGTACTTTCCGTACTTGCTGCCGTTACATAACCGTCTCCGTTTGCAACTATATCACAATCATCAAATACAGCCTGTGCACTTCCGAATATCCAGTCTACATTTCCTTCAATATAACAATTTCTGAAATACTGACGGTTGCCGCCATCTGCCTGCAATGTATCCTGCCATCCTGTAAGTCTTACATTGTTAAATATAAGCTTATCTGCTCTTGTAAGCATTGCAACAGCCATTTTTCCCTCGATTGTTTCATTCGGATAATCAAATGTATTGGCAACTGTTATATTTTCAAGACTTACATTATTTGCTGTATTTTCAATAGTAAGAGAAGCACTTCCTGATGTTCCGTATGTCTTTCCAGTATCAGGATTTACCGTTCCTGCCGCAACATTATATTCAAGCACTGTCTTCTCGCTGTCTTCACCAATTATAGTAATATACGGAGTAGTAACAGTTATCTTTTCATGGTAATTACCATTCTTTACAAAAATAACAACATTTTCTTTGTTATCCGCAGGTACTGACGCAACCGCTTCAGCTATTGTAGCATATACAGGTTTTGTCTGTCCGTCATCAGCCTGTGCAGATGCTTTTGCTGCTGCATTGGCATCAACAAGAATGTCATAATCAGTAAGTTTTACAAAATTAAAGTTCTTATATGTCTTAACGCCTGATTCGCTTGTAAATACAACCTTTACTTCATTTCTTCCGTCTGCAAGCGGAATTTCAGCCGATACGCTTTCGTTTGCAGCTGTTTTCTTTGATGTAAGTTCACTGCCGTTTACAGTAATGCTGACATTTCCTGCCTCATTATATGAGAACTTAATATTTGCATTTCCTTCTGTAACAGTATCATTTGACTTTTCGGCAACTTTAATAACTGCTGCCTTTGAGCCAAACATATACTCACCCGTATGGCCCTTTGTTGCCATAATCGAAACAGGTGATGATGGATTACTCTCATTATCTGCTCCAACAGCCGTAACCTTGTAGAAATAAGGTACTTCGTTTTCTGCCGTAGTATCCGTATATGAAAGACCTGTAGCTGTTCCAATCTGTGTATAGCCATCATTTCTGCTCTCTGAGCGGTAAACCTTATAACTTACGGCTTCTGTAACTGCTTTCCACGTAATTGTGTTTGAAGCATCTCCCGATTTTGCACCAATCGTAGGTGACTGCATAGGAAGAACATATTTAACACTTTGTGATTCTATTGAATTAGTAACAGTTTCTCCGCAGACACCTGTAATTCTGAACTTATACGAACCTGATTTTGAAGGCTTGTATGTGTATGATGTATCTGCTGTTGTGTCAAGTTCTGTATATGCACCGTCGTTTTCTGAAACTTCAACACGGTATTTACCGTCAATCTGTGCACCCTCACCTGTCCATGATACACTTATAGATGAACGGTCATCTGATACAACAGGCGTTTCAACTCCCGTAACCGTAGGTGCTGTTCCTGCGTCTTTATAGAAATCTTTCTGGTCATACAAAACCTTTCCGCTTGCGTCTTTTGCAACCCAGTTCGTAATTTCCACATCGGCACCGACTATCGCAAGTCCGTACTGTACGGCATCATCTGCGGTAAGAGTCATGTCAGACCACTTAAATTCTTTTGAAGCCTTGTATGTTTCTTTTCCTGTCGCATCTACAAGAAGCGGTTTCTGAAGACTTTCAAATTCTGCCTTGTATCCTTTTGCTGTTCTTGTAAATGTCACATTATATTTATTATTAGTAATAACTTCATACTTAGGTGAACCGTTTCCGGCATTTCCAGTTGATTTCGTCCAATAACCTGAAAGTGCATCTGTTCCAACACTTGAATCATATCCCCTGAAACCGAGTGATGTAAACGCATAACTTCCGCTTGTCTTAAATGCTCCGACAAATACGCCTGCTGTCTTACCTGCCTGTCCTGTTATTGAATAATTTGTCACTTTCAAAGTCATAGACATTGATGTGAGCGAATCATCCTGAGGTAAAACAAGATAACTTGTGTTAAGACCCTCTGTATCCTTTGCTTTGGAAATATAACCCTCTTTTGCACTCTGATTTGCTTTCATAACAGAACCGACACCTGTAACTTTTAGCATATCAGAGCCGACAACAGTTGGTTTGAACGTATTAACATTGTTCTGGTCGTATAATGTATTGCCTTCACTGTCCGTAAGCATAATATCCGATACTGTAATATCAGCACTGTTAATCGCAATACCAAACTGTGCTGCCTTATCGGTTGTAAGATACGCCTCTGATGACTTAAATGTCTTTTCATATACCGTACTGCCGCCTTCTTCTTTATAAGAAGCATAGTATCCGTCGCTTCGTTTTTCTATTGTAACTTCATATGTTGCATTTTCATTTAAAGTATTCTTAGGACCTCCGTTTCCGGCATTTCCATCCTTTGTCGAATCTGACGAATTCACTTTAATCCAATACGGAGAAACCGCATTATTATCACCTGTTCCCCTGAATCCGATTGAATTATACAGATAATCTCCCTTTGTCTGGAATGCTCCGACATACGCACCTGAACTCTTACCATTTTTTAATGAGTTCACTTTTAATTTAAGTGTCATCTTAGACGCACCATCTGATGAAGGGAATAACAAATATGATACATTGCTTCCCTCATTGCCTTTCTTTGAAACCATACTGCTTGATTCCGCCGTCTGGCTTATTGTCATTGATGTACCGTCTTCCTTAACAGTAAGGTCTGCTGTGTCACCATAAGTCTGTAATGTGTACTCTATATTTTCCTTTTTATCTGCTGCTGCATTAATTACAACAGTGCCTGATGCAGGTATTTTATCGGCAGGTATTACAACATTTCCTGTTTCTTTGTCATATGTGTAATCTGACTGTGCAAGTTCTTTGCCTGCTGCCGTTATCTTAATGCTCTCAGGAAGATTATATCCGTCATCACTCACAAGTTTTGCAGTGAAATCCTGACCTGCTGCCGCATAACCTTCACCCTTTGTTGTAATATGTGTAAGCTCGTAATTTACATATGTAAATTCCTTATTTATCTGAATATTAGAAAACTTTGCCGTGCTGAGATTGTTTATTTTATTTGCTGCCTTATTTCCATCAACCGCAAATCCCACATAAATCTCATCTGCCATGTCAATAGTCTTTGAACCGACTGTTATCCATGTATTTCCGTCATCTGATGCATAACCTGTAAATGTATTTCCTATTCTTACAAGCTTAAACCATGTTCCGTTAAATGTTGCACCTGTTTTATAATGCAGGTCTCTTACAAGTGGAATTCCTGCTTTCTGTGCTGCTGCAGGTGTATCTATTGTCTCGGAAATCTTTGTAATCTTTCCGTTGGTCTTCTCACGGCTGGCAAGATATGTTGACCATGTTGTCTCATTGCTTATCTTAACCATAGACATACCGAGTGCGGCTGTCTTAGAGCCAGTGTCAAGAGTTTCCCTGAACATTACACCTGTAAATACATGATTGTCAACAAGTGTTGAAGAATCCATTTTGGCAACGATTTCGCAGTCTCCGTTTGTTTTAATATATGTATACTGGAAATCATCTGTTGCATCGTTCGCATATTTGCTTCCTGATACACTTCCCTCACTTGAGCCTAGTTTTCCTGAACCTTTTACCGTAAGAACTCCGTCCGTAAGGCTTGCACTTCCGGCTACTTCCGGGTGTCCGATGTCTTTACTTGTCCATTCTCCGCTTCCGGCAGTACTGTTGACATGAATCTTTTTAACAGATGACTGTGTCTGGTTTCCGTCATTATCATAAGCTCTTACAGTAATGCTATATGTTCCGTCAGTAAGTCCTTTATATTCGCATGTGTAAGGTGCCCCTGTCGATGTTCCGACAAGCTTGTCACCATTATAAAATTCTACTTTTGCAATATTTCCGCCGTTATTTGCCTTAGCTGTAGCAGTTACTTTTACTGTGTCACCCTCATTATACTGTGTGTTTTCCGCAATATCTGTTTCAACATCAGGGTTTGGTGCAATATAATCCGATTTTTCAACATTTTCAACAAGACCGTTAAAATATTCCTCAACATAAGCATATCCCGTTGACGGATTTATTTTCTTTGAATCTGCTGCATCATTAGGATTTAATCCATGTGCCGTCTCCCATGTATCAGGAATACCATCCATATCAGTATCAAAATCCGCTGCTCTTGAAATTGTCTGTGCCGGATAACCTCCAACTTCATCTTCTGTATTGATATATCTGCCTGTGTCGTTTCGTGTCTCTGCAACAACCCTTGCATCGATTGCGTCACGGTAAGGATATGTTGCACCTGCTTTTGTAAGCACAGATTCATAACAATCCTTTGCGTCAACTACAGTTGCACTTGCAAAACCTTCGGCTGTATATGGTGTATTGGCAACTTCTGTCTTATTTGCCCCCGATGTTGCACCTGACATCTTTTCCCCCTTGGAATTGTCAGCCGTTACGACTGCATTTCCTTCCATATAATTGCCGTTTACGTAGAAACCGCCCGGTTTTGTTGACTCACCCATATCTATGAGCTGGTTAAATACTACTTCTCTTGTACCTATTCCGGCTTTGAGATAATTATTTATGTAATTGGTATACGCATATCCGCCGCCATAGCATGTATTGTATCCCCAGTTATAAAGCACATTGTTGCTAATCTGCAATGTAGCTGTGCTTCCGCCGTCCTTTGTAGGGTCGCCCATGCAGCCGCCGCCAACTCGCGGATTTCTTGATGTATGGTTAGCCATAAGGTTATTGCTGAATAACACATTATCGCCGCCGAAAATACCGCCGTATCCGTGACGTCCCTTTGAGTGTCCGGAAACAGTAAGACTCTCGGAAATAATACACCACTGAACCGTACCGTCTTTACCTCTGTAAGTTGAAATTGTCTCATCTGTATTCCAACTGAATGAACAGTGGTCAATAATAAATGTTTTATTGTCCCTGCCCCAGAGTGCATCCATAGAATCACCGCCTGTATGTACATTGGCAGCACCCGGTCTGAATCTCATGTATCTTATGATAAGATTTTCCGAATTGCTTATATCCGTGTCATAACCTGACAGTGTAATTCCGTCTCCAGGAGCTGTCTGTCCCGCAAGTGTTATGTTCTTTCTGCCTGCAAATGTAAGCTTCTGTTTAAGTGCAATTGTACCGCCCACATTAAATACAATCATTGTACCGCCGTTATTCTTGGCTGCTTCCTCTATTCCATATCTTAATGAACCCTCTACAGGCTTATCATTTCTTCCGTAATCTTCAAGATTTGTTACGACATAAATGTCATATCCTCGTCCACCTGTTGCATATCTTCCACCGCCTTCTGCTCCCGCAAATGCAAGAAGTTTGTTATTTTCTGCTCCATATGCAAAAATCCCCGTCGGAAGTGACATTCCCGATGTTGCCATAAGAGCCGCCATCATTACCGCTGTTGCTCTTGTAGCTTTGGCTTTTCCTGACTTTGCACGTGATTTTTTCATTTTTCTCCGCTGCTCACGATTTTCAAATTCGTTACCCACTATTTTTACCTCCTTAAAATATTACCCTTGTGAATTGTTGTAAAAAGAGTGTAAAAACTTCCCTTAATTTACAAAATAATCATAATATTTTCACATTTTATTTTAAAGATACAATAGAATTTAATGTAAAAAGTATCCTTATGTAATTCTTTTTTTATAAAAGTGCTTTATAAAACCTTGCATTCAGACTGTTAATGGCTTATGATAAAAGAGCATGATACATTTTTTTATCTTAACAAATGTATCTTCACTCACAGAATCATGGAGGTCTGCTTATGGACAAAAGTGTAATTATCAACGGATTTATTCATCAGCTTTTTACAAAAAATGAAATCGTCACAGACGCAGAATGTCTTGATATACTGCATACATATTTCAAGCTGCCTCTTTATACGATTGCAGCTTTCGCTCCCGATACCAAAAACAATAACGGCTCTTACCAGCACGACGTAATCTCCTTTATTCCCGGATACGCATCCGGCTGCCGTGATTGTATCGTATGGTTTTACCGCACCGAAAATCACGAACTTCTGCTGATTTTTAATCACAATGAAGATTTTAATATTAAAAACTGTATCACCGGCATACACAATTATTTTTCAAAAAGATACAACTGCCGTACTCTGTGGGGAATAAGCCGCCCATGCGGAAATTTTTCGGAATTTATATTTGCAAAAAAAGAGGCACTCACATGCCTTTTTAATACAATGCAGGAAAAAGATTTATATATTATGCAGTATGACGATTACGTTTCATTCACCGAATCAGATTCATTTAAACATTACTATCCCGATACAGCTGCAAATCTGCTTATAAATGCAGTCAAATACAACAATAATCCTTCTTTGGAATTTGTCATGCACATTCTTTTTGATGAAAATGTAATAATCCGTTCGCTTGACACATCAGAAATGTTAAAACTGCACCACAGCATAACAGCAAGCCTTATGACGCTTAATCCGACAAAAAACAATTTTCAGGATATTCTTTTAAAATTCAGTCAGGATATGTCAGAACTGCAACACAATCAAAAACAGTATTTTGCCCTTCTTACAGAGACATGCCGCCAAATAAGCCTTGCATTGAATTCTCACAGAATTTTGCGAAAAAAACTTCCTATTAACGAAGTTAAAATTTACATGTCGGACAATTTCAGCAACCCGAATCTTAATCTCGCATGTACCGCAAGACAGTTTGACGTTTCTGAAGGATACCTCTCATCATGTTTTAAGGAAGCGACAGGCATATGCTTTGCGGACCACCTTGAAAATATCCGCATTAAAAAAGCATGCGAACTTCTCGCCTCTTCCGATAAAACCATTGTCGAAATTGCGGAAAAAACAGGCTACAACAGCGTGTATTCTTTCAGGCGTGCTTTCAAACGCATGATGCATAAAAGCCCTTCGGATTACAGGGGAAAATAAAATATAATTCAAATTCTATTTGATAATACTTCCCATTCTCTTCATTGTATGCCAACAGCAATAATTTCCCGCCTTTATAGACCGAGCCATCAATATAGTAATGACTTTCTCCATCGTAAAAACATCATGATAATTTCGGTCATCAGCAAGACTCCACGTGCCTGTACCAACATGCCCTGCTACTATTGTTTTATAAAACTTTCCTTTTGTCGCAGGAAATTTACCAAGAAGGATATAATCAGATGTTCCCCACACCCAGTACTCTCCTGCCTCTTCATCTACTCCTGCATGCACAAATATCTGGTTTTCTGTTTCAAAATATAAAGTATTGCAAAATTATATGTTGTTTAAGAAAATATTTTAATTTTAAAGATAAAAAATTCTTCATCCTGCAATGCTTTATATTCTATATTGTAATTATTCAGGATATTACTAACAATATATAAACCTAATCCATTACTATTTTCCTTATTTAAATCAAATTTAACATCAAATATTTCATCCATATTCGAAATTCTATTGTTACCATATGAATTCTCTATATATAACCAATCATCAACTATTCCAATATTAATTACCCCATTTACATCAGTATATTTTACCGCATTACTAATCAAATTAGATAGAATAATCTTTAAAGCTGTTTTTCCTATATAAATATTCTCATCTAATATATAATTATTGACAGTTATTTTCTTTTGATTTGCTAATATTTCATACTTTTTTAATACGTCTTCTAATGTATCATTTATTTTCAAATATTCTTCATCATTATTCAAATTTTCTATAGAATGAACTGATAATATTTGAGAAATATTTTTTGTTAAACTATCAACGATTTCAATACATTCATTAATATAAATATCTCTTTGTTTATATTTTCCAATATTGTATTTCATGTTTTCCAGTATTATTTTAAGACTAGCAAGAGGAGTTTTAAGTTCATGGGATGCACCTTTAAAAAAGTCATATTTTAACTTTTCTAATTTTAAAATTTCTTTATTTTTAAATTCCAAATCGTCAATTGTTCTTAATAAAGTAGAATACAAATCATTAATTTGTTGTTTTAATTCTCCAACTTCATCATTAGAATTAACTTTTAACCGCGTTTCTTTATCAAGTTCCATCATTTTATCAGTAACAATTTTTATTTCCTGTATATTATTTTTTATTATTTTTGCATAAATTAAAGAAATAATAGCAGAAAATAAAATTGATATAAATAAAGAATATGGTAAAAATTTAATACTTAAATCTTTCGCATCTTTTTGCATATCAGCTGTAGAAACAAATTGTAGATTTATTTTTTCACCATCATTAAGCGTTATTTCTCTTTCTTCAATTATCAAAGAATTACTATCACTTTCTAAATTAACATTTATATTATCTTTGATTTGTATTTCATTCTTATTATTTTCTTCTTTTATAAATGCTTTTATTTCACTACTTTTAGAATATAGTTCCAACGTTTGTTCTATATATTTTATTTCTTTTCCATTCATATTACCAGAAATTTCATTTGCAATATTATGAATCTTTTCTTTTCTCGTCTCCAAATATGTTTTAGGAAAGATAAAAAAAACTAATGAATGAACTAATATAATTATTATTCCAAGAACAGAAAATATTTGTATGAACATTTTGGGAAATATCTTTAATTTTTTCATTTTCTCTCCAATTTATATCCTACATTTCTTACAGTAGTTATGCAGTCTAATTGTAATTTTTTTCTAAGTTCTTTTATATATACATCTATAACTCGATCATAAGGAGTTTCTTCACTATCTTTCCATACATAATCAATAATTTGCATTCTTGTTAACACTTGTCCATTATTATCCAATAAACATTTTAATACTTCTAGTTCTTTTGCATTTACATCTATTTCTTCACCATTTATTTTAGCTGTATAGCTATTAAAATTAACCGATAGATTCTTATATTCAAACTTCTCTAAATGTCCATAATTCTTCTTAATTAAAGAATCTATTCTAGCCTTTAAGACCGGCAATGAAAATGGCTTTTCTACATATCCATCTGCTAAATTAGAAAATGCATCAATTTTATATTCTTCATCACTAAATGCCGTCAAGATTAGAATTGGTAAATTGCTTTTCTTTCTAATTTCTTTCAACACTTCTAAACCATTTATAAAAGGTATCTGTATGTCTAAGATAACCAAATTTATATCGCTATTAAATTTTGTCAAGGCTTCTCTTCCATCTTTAGCTTGAATAACAGTATATCCAAATTCTGAAAGATATTCACTTATTCCCTCTCTTATCATATTATCATCTTCAACAGTTAATATTTTCATATATACCTCCACTTAAGCCTATACACTTATATTATACAGCATATTATTTGATATTTAAAAGCCAAAAAATTTTTGGTGCTAAAAAGCACCAAAAATTTTAATTATTGTCAATTAATAATTCTTTTGGATTCCTTCTTAATATATTGAATGAAGAAATAATCAATGATACAAGAAGTACTAAACTCATAAATATAACTACATAAATTATGAATTTAGGTAATACATTTATATCTAAACTTGATAATGTCTTGTTAAATCCTTCAGCTTCTGCCCCACCACCTAATTGGCTAGATGCAGATTGTCTAGCTATTTGTTTAGCTATATCACCAGTAACCTTATTCAATATATTATTTCCAAGCTTTTCAGCTGTATACCTAGCTAAGAAATAAGAGCCAACATATGCGGGGATTGATATAAATACCATCTCAATCAGGAATTGACCAAAAATTTCTAATTTTGATATACCTAATGATAGTAATACTGCTATTTCTTTCTTTCTGGCATTCATCCATAAGAATAATAATAATGAAACTACAACTCCTGCAAATATTAATGAGCCAACAAATAATTTATTTGAAATTGAGTAGATACCTGATATAGATTGTTGTAATGCAGGATAATTTGATGAACTTTTAATCAAATTATATTCTCTCCAATTTATATCTAATTTCTCAATCTCTTTTATTACACTATCAAGATTCTTATCACCTTTTACAAAGAATGTTGCATCCTGGTATACAGCTGTATCTTCTGTATTACCATAAACTTTAGCAGCTGTATGAACATCAGTGATTAATGTATTTTCGTATAGTTCCTGTGCTGCACTTACTCCACCACTATTATGCCCATCGAATAGACCTTTAATTTCTACTTCTACTGTTTCATCTGCTTGTTTCTCGTTATCAGCGTCAAATAAATTAGATTTTATTTTTATCTTATCTCCAACTTTAAGATTATTTTTTTCAGCTAAATCTTTATGCATTAAGATTTTATTTTTATCTTCATTTTCTAAATGCTTTCCTTCTACTAATTTATATGCTTCTGATACAAATTTTGTTTCTTTTGATGAGTCGTTAACTCCGGTTAACATCACTGTTCTTTTAAAATTCTTCGCTCTTTTAGGCGATTGATTCGCAAGAGTCTCTTTAGTTTCAATAATATCATAATCAACTAAATCTGCAACACTGTTTATTCTTTTTACATAGGAGTCTATACTATCTGTTTGAGCTATCTTTTTAATATCTTCACCTTTTACATTTCCTCCACCTCTAGGTGTTCCTGGATTTACTTGTCTATTTATCTCCATAGAAAAACTATTTGTTATATTAGCAAATGTTTCTTTTGAAGCTCTGTCCGTAGCATCTTTAATAGATAAACTTATAAGACTTAAAGTTGACATAGCCAAAATGACTAACATAATAATTATTGATTTTAAGCTTTTTCTAGTTATATAAGCAAATGCATTTTTTATCATTATTCAACCTCCAAATTCATTTTATTTACTTTTTTTAACTTCTTACCACTTAGCTCTAAAATGATATCCGCAGAATCTGCTGCTTCCTTACTATGTGTTACAACTATTACACATTTATTCCTTTCTTTAGCTAATGTCTTTAATATATTAATTATTTCTCCGGCAGTAACACTATCCAGATTACCAGTAGGCTCATCAGCCAGTATTATTGGAGCATCTGATACCAATGCTCTGGCAATAGCTACTCTTTGCTGCTGTCCACCAGATAATTTCATAACATTTCTTTTTATTTGTTTTTTATCTAAGCCTAGTTCAAACAAGATACTTTCATCTGCTGATTTATTTACTAATCTAATATTTTCAATCGGCGATAAATAATCTATTAAATTATAGTTTTGAAACACTAAAGATATATTATTTTTTCTATGATTACTATATCCTTTCTTTTGTATATCTTCATTCTTAAACAATATTTGTCCTGTTTGAGGTTTATCGAGTCCAGCAAGTAAGGAAAGAAGTGTAGATTTTCCTGCTCCTGACTTTCCTACTATCGCATAAAACTTCCCAAGTTCAAATTTTTGATTTACTCCTGACAAAACTTTTTCTTTAGAATTGGCATAACTATATGATACATTCTTTATTTCTAATATTTCCATCATTTTCTCCTAACTTATTTTTGATAATATTTCTTTAGGCTTCTTGATTAATATTAATGAAGAAGCAAATACAATTCCTTCTCGTCTCTGCCTTCCAGTAAAATCTCATACTTATCATAATACTCTTCTACCAGAGTATTTACATCTGCTTCAGACACCGCATCTACAGACTGGGCAATCTCATTAACCGGATAAGCTTCCACTTCCCAACCGAACTTAATCTGTGCTTCTACCTTATCACCTTCGGTAACAGCAACGTTACGCATATTGTCTGCAACACGCATCACACGGATATGGCTGCTTTCTACAATGCCCACTGCGGTACGCATCCAGGATGCAATCTTTTCTGCTATCGACCATTCCCTTGGAAAGCAAGACAACTGTCTCCACATGGCTCGGTTGTTCAACGAAAAACATACTCAACCCCTATTGTACAAGGAAATGTTGGAACGCACTTTTTTCCTTAAAATCTAGGGTTTCGAGCCTATGATAACCTTGAATTGCCCTATAATTTGTATAGGCAAATTAGCAGCTAATTATATTTCTTCGATATATTCTCTGAAAATATCCAGTATGAAATCTGCACTTGCCGGGGTGTAGTTGGGCGATTGTGCCATAACTGCATAATCAAAGTTTCCGTCAAATTTCACATCCTCAATCGTTGGAATTATTAACAGTTCCACTTCTGGATCTTTTATTGCACCCTCGAGATATTTTTTCTTATATGCGTCAGACGAATCATAATCAGGCATTTCCATCGTTTCATTATACTTTAACTGTATATAATTTTTTACAGGTTTATCCCAAATGTACTCTTCATGAAAATCCTTTAACGTGTCAAGTACATAATCGTTCTTGTCACCATGAGGATTTGCACAATATATAATAGATGAAACCATTCTATAGGCAACTGCCCAAAGCAAATAGTCACATATACTAATTCTTTTTATTTTATCGCAAAATTCATACTCGCTTATTTTTCTTCTTGAATCAATCGGAAGTGTAAGAAACTCACTTTGCAAAAAACTCCATGATGCATCTCCCAAGCCTAAATCAGCATGAGAATCAACATGAACAACATCAAAGGAATCTGAAAGCTTTTTGCAATTAATAAGTTCTTCCAAAAAGAATAGTGATTCATTATGCCCACTTACAATTCTTCCCGGTATTTTGTATGTTTTTGATAATCCTAAATTTTGCTCTAAGAATTGTCGAATTTCTTCTGCAGACCATACTGAATTTCCATAATCCTCTTCAGCAAGTCTTTCCTTACAAGAAAATGGTGTGTTAGCTATTTCTGTCATGAAATAATCCATATCCAAATCCAACACTCTCATGTCAGCGCCTCCAAGTTTCAGTATTCAATCACCTTTTAGTTCACGATTAGCTTTTTTTAGGAAACTTAAGATCGAATTTTCCGCCAAGAACCCCTGCACTAATTCCAGCTACAGTCATCAAAGCAAAGCTGATACCTCCGACAAGTTTCCAATTGAACTCTCTCTTTTCAGAGTCCTTTTTATTTACCTTGTCTTCGATTTCTTTTTCTTGCTGACGAATCTCTGTATCTTTTTCATTCGCCATTTTTACAAGTTCAGCCTCTCTGTTTAATATCTCAATCATCATCTCAGGAGGAAGGTTGGGATTATCGAGAAGTTTACTGCAATCAGCTTGCACTTGTTTTACAAAAGCATAAAACTGTTTTCTACTATCTGCAGCCTGATCCATTTCTTTGTTTGCTACACCGTAATACTCCTTAATACTTGCATCATCACTACTTACAATTGTATCAAGCATCCCCTTGTATTCAGTTAATGAAGATTTCATTAATCCAACAAATTCAGGAAACTGTGCAAGCACTTCTTTAGCCACTTCATGACGAAGTTCGCCTATCTTTGATGCAAAACTAATCACATCACCTTTTGATATATTCATATTCTTAAAATCAGTTCTCTGCATCATAGCAAGAACATCCTTTTCAATTGGTGTATATTCCATGTTTCTACCTCCTAGTGAGCTGTCTGTATTCCCTTATTTGTATCCAACTCCAAACCAACCTGCCAAAATCCCATATCAATCATCTTCATCTGTGGATACGGCATACCTTCAACTTCCATTTTCTCTCTAACCGGTTCAAATCGAGCAGAATTTTTTTCGTAAAAATCGACAAGCTGCATAATGGATTTCAAGTTGTAATTACCGGTTGCGACCTTCTGATTTTTAATGCCCGCTATAAAATATCTATCGTATGCAGGAACGCAACCAAGAGTTCCCATAAGTATTTTAGTGATTAGTGTAAAGGACAATTGATTTTTTAATTCTTGCTCTTTTACTTCTCGTCTGATTTTATCGTAATACTGCCCTAAAAACGAATTTATATCTAGAAGTAATTGTTGATTGCTTTTTTCTCTAAAGCTAACACACTCAATTCCAGCCAGCACATCATACTTCTCACTTAACAGTTCTTCCACTACTGGAATATGTACTTTATAATCCTTTTGCAATAAAAAGGATGAACCACGATACATTCCCCAACTAGCCAAATAAAAGGCCAATTGCAAACTCAAATAATCATAATCAATCTCTTGGCTCCCTCGTGCTTTTATGAAATGTGAATAGCAGTGTTCCCAAGAATGATATCGACCATTCTCATCAACCTTCAAATCATTATAAAATTCTGTTGATGATTTAATAATCAAATCCACAGTATCCATGCTACTCACCGCCTATTCGTTACTTGTTTTTATCTGTTCTCCATCCGGGAAGATAAATGACTGCTCAAAGGTAACCTCCATCACATCAGCTATCAGCTTTAACTCCTCAAGAGTCACAGTATCTCGTTTCAGTTTCTTACCAAAGTTCTGTGGAGTCTGACCTATCCGTCTGGCAAGTTCTGAAACGCTTATATTCTTTTTATTACATAGTTCTTTAATCATATCGGATGTTTTCATCTTAATCCTCCATATCTAAAATGCACCTCAACTTGTTATATTATAAACCAAATGGTTGATATTTTCAATCCTGACACCGTTACACTTTGTAAATTTTCTATGAACGAAAAAAACACCCTGCATCGCTGCAAGGTGTCCGTATCTTGTTATTTCTACGATTATCTCTTTAGCTCAAGCGTCATTCCAGACTTAAATTCAAAGATAAGCTTGTTATCAAAGACTGTAATCTTCTCAATGAGTCTTCTTACCATCTGTTCATCGTATTCAGTCACTCGGCTTGACTGTGTCTGCAGGAACTGTCGCATCTCTTCGATTCGCTTTTTTAACATTTCCTGCTCGGCATCCTTGGTTACAACTGCTGCCTTCTTTTCCCTTAAAGCATCAATCTCATTTGCAATAACATCGTACTCAGCATTCTTGTTCACGCACATTACAAGCTTTTCCTGAAGTTCTGCCATCCTTTGATCAATGTACTCAAGTGTTGCAGTAGAGTCCCCGTTTAGCACTTCCTCGATATTATGCTGCAACTGAATCAGGAACTGTTCTCGTCCGCTAAGAGTCTTATTAATAGCTCTTACCACTGCATTCTGAATCTCTGTTTCACTGATGGCATCTGCATCACAGCCTTTCTTTGGACCCTTTTCAATTCTGCTGGCACATCTCCATTTGTTGTATGATGCACCCCTGGCCTTCCATGCCACTCTTCTGAAAAGATCTCCGCATTTGCCACAATAGACAATACTCGATAATGCATACTTGCTACTGTAGACTCTCTTGGTTTTTCCACCTTCTGTTTTAAGGTGTGCCCTACGAAAGAGTTCTTCCTGCACCTGCATGAACAGCTGTCTTGGTATGATTGCTTCGTGGTTGTTCTCAACATAGTATTGTGGAACAATGCCGTTGTTAGATACTCGCTTTTTTGTAAGAACATCAACCGTATAGGTCTTCTGCAAAAGGGCATCCAGTCTTGAAAAACTGAATAATTTTTTACATCTTCTCCAGCAGCCTTTATTCTATCCTCTGCTTTCTTTTGTTGTGCTACACTCATAGCTTCAGATGCTTTCTTTGCTGTTTCCATGATATGTATTAACTCATTTCCAAAAACACTCTGTATCTGCTGATCTTTCGCTTCAATACGCCCCACGCCATTCAAAATCTCTGTATTATTCCATACTTCTCTTTGCCCTTTATGATAAAGAGTAACAAGTATTACTCCCATCATATTTGTTAAAGTACCATAGGTCTTTTCATCTTCGTAACAAAAAGTGTAACTACCTATCCCTCTATGAAAAGTCGCATGCGGTTTCAAATCTCCAAAATTGCTCGCACCAACAGATAATTCTTTTATGTCATCAAAAAAGAAAATGTGATTTTCTATTTTCCCTAAATCATTACGTTTTCCTCGCAGGAATTCATTCATTATTTTTTCAGATTCAATCAAACATTCCAACGCATCTATACCAACCACTGAATTCTCAACAAAATCTAAAATATCCAAATAAAGACTTCTCCAATTAACAGAAGTTATAAAGTAAGCCAAATTCTCATCGTAGTCAAAAATAGTTTTCTCCTTTTTTAAATAAGGATGAAATATTTTGTTAGCAAACCAAGTTTCTTTTTCACTAAATAAATCCTCGCAATCTCCACACAACATGTACAACTTCTCGCTATCCTGTATGGTTTTGTTAGGGTTCTCTGTACTCCGAATATTACCTATTGCTGTTTTCTTTAATGTCCTTACAGCCATCTTTGGCACTGTATGGCTCAATTCCAATTCTGCTTCATTTCCACACAATGCACATTTTGTTAAGTTATACATTTAAATCACCTCTAAGCATACTCGCACATTTATCATACCATATCCAACATCTTTCACTATCATAGAAGATTAAGTAAAAGCCAACCAGAAATTGTGACTCCTATTAGTATCCTTTCTTAGTAGCACGTCATCAGTTAGCCTTTATCAATGTTTCTTCATTAAATATTCAGTAGCAAAACACTTCTTTTGAATTCTTATTAATTATATCAGATATGTCGAATCCAATTACATCCGATATCCTCGACATGGTTCTTTTGAGTTCCTTTTCTATTTCATCTATGTGTTGAACTTTGAGTGCAAATGGTGCATCCGTCTCTAACAACACATGATCAATTGGTATAGCTTTTATCACTTCCATTCCCGATTTTGTTTTCAACATTCCCGGATTTATTGAAAAGTAGCATCCCAATTCAATCGCTTTTTCTAATTGTGGCATAGAACCTGTAAACCAATGAAATATATATTTATTACTCTTTTGTCTTTTGTATGTTCTTAAAATTTCAATTACCGTACTTGTCGATTTAAGTGAATGAATAGAAATCACTTTTTCACTGTATTGTTCACATAACTTAACAATCTCACTAAAAATATTTATTTGTAATTCTTTGGTCTGAATATATCCTTTACTAAAATCCAATCCCACCTCACCAATATAATGGCTTTTTTCAATGAGAGATTTAAATAACTGCATATCATCATAGCCACTAGATACTAATTGCGGATGCATCCCTAAACCAACATGAATATTTCTAGCATTCTTGCAAAATTGTATTTCTCTACTATATGCCTTCGGTGTAGTTCCAACCGCAAATAAATTCATATCAGAATTCTGTATTTCATTTATAAACTCTAGCATATTATCCATTAAATCTAAATGACAATGTGCATCATAAATCATTATTCTCATCCTCTTGTGCTAAATTATCCTGTATAAAAGCATCTACTTCTAATAATCCTCGTATATATGTATCAGCTAATTCTCTCAAATACTCATCATCCTGCGGTAATGGACCTGGCTTATCTCTAAAAAGTAGCTCAACTATTTCTGATAGATCATTTTTAGAAGTTTTACCTGAAAAATAATCCATTTTTTCTTTACATGCATAATAATACGGTCTTAAGTCCTTATCTGTAATTTCTGGTTCTGTAGTAATCCACTTCCAAATCTTGTTTAAATCATACCATCGCTCTTTTGCTTCTACTGTTTTCTTATCTTCGACCATAGTTTTTATATCAGCTAGTATTTCAGGAACTTCATCCCATTTCCCTTCAGAATCCAAATGATTAGGTAATGCCTTATAAAAATCTGGTTCATAGTATTCTGCCAACATCATCTTTGCCAAAATCGCAAGTTCCAGTTCGTCTCCAAAGCCACGATTCTTAGCAATCTCATAACGTAACAAGAGCATATTTACAAACCTTTTTATCTTTCTAGGATTTCCATCTGTATTTTGTGCTAATAAATGGCATATTTGAGTGGCAATTAATACTTCCTTCGATGACTTTTCATAATCATTTCCAAGAATTTCTTTCACGTCATCAACCGTAAGACTTTCTACATTCCAAGGCTTTCTGATTCTAGATAATCCCTCTTCTCTCAGCTTTTTATAGTTTTCATTTTCATCTGGCAAAACAGAACCCACCATAAGAAGCATTATGTATATACACGCTTCTACCTCACCTAATGCTGGAATTCTAAACGGAACTTGAATCAACTTTTCCAAATACTTATTTGCAAAGGCCTCACCTGCATTAAACTTATTTTCATCTGTTGCATCGGGAAAATGTTTTTTAACCGCATAGCGAATCATTCCCTCGTCTGCTGCAATTACAAATGCTGTTTTTTCCGTAAACATAAACAGTCTTACAGCCTCTAACGTATTAATCGCCACATCAGGTAAACATCTGTCAAGATCATCAATTAAAACAATAAGTTTCTCAATAGCTGCATCTTCTAGCAGTTCGGCAAAATTTTCCTGAAACTCTGAAAATTCTTTATTACTTGATATGTCCTCTGTGATTTTTGCGTCACTTAAATAACCTCCAATAGATTCAATTGCTCCAGCAATTCCCTCTTCTGTAGTTACGGTTGATTTTAAAATATCCATTGTTGAAGATAATAACGTAAGCGGTGCTGTACCTGTCGCAATTCCTAAAGCGGTTTTACCCGCAGTCTTAGCAACAGTCATCCAATTTATATTTTTCCACAGTTTTTTTAATATTTCCCCAGACTTAACGCCAAGTTTCTCTTTCTTCTCAAGCTCTGAAATAATAGAACTCATCAAAGCTACTTTTGAGTCTTCAAATCCCTGGTGTTTCCAACCGTTAAATCGGATACAAGAATACTTCTTTCCTGACACTGAAGAAGCCAGTTTCACTTCATTTTCTACCATTTCAAGAATGCTGGATTTACCAGCACCCCAGTCCCCATGAATACCGATAGAAATCGGTTGTTCTTTACTATCCTTAATAAGAGAAACTATTGTCTTTGCTATTGCTTCATTATTAAGTAAATCAACTTTGGTTTCATTATCAGATAAAATCATATCTTCAACCCCTTCATTAATTTCAATTCATATCCTCACTAATAACTGTAGCAAGTAACGGTTTGTATAATTATATATATTAAAAATACTCAACACCTTAATTTCTACATTATTTTACCATATTCCCATTTATTTTACCATCTTCAAAAGAACAAGAAAAAAAGCCAATCAGGAATCGCAACTCCCAATCGGCATCTTTTCTTACTCTTCTTCATTTTTACATTCAATCTCCGTTCCGTCCAGGAACACCACCAACAATGTTCCATCCTCAAAAACCTTGATGTGGTCCAGTGTTTTCAGCATGAAGTCCGTATCCATCTCTGTCAGAGGTTCTGCTCCATCGGTGTATTCTATGAACTTCTCCGCCCGATAACTTTCCAAGAGGTTCTCGCTCTGCAGCTGTTCCGTCCACTGGTCCATAAAGTCCTCTCGGTTCTCCACCAATGCGTTCCAAGCCATCAGATAAGCCTTTATCAGCGTTTCTTCCTCTACGTGGCGGTTGGCACATCCCATAACTCCTTTGACCTTGTAGCGTTCACTGCATTGCCATACCTTACGGTCAACTCCCGTACTGCTCCGCCAGCCTTTCCGTGCAAATACTTTATTACAGTCTCCGCAAATTATCTTGGATGCAAATGGATTGCTTTCCGGCCGGTGGGAATAGGAGTTTGTCCCATGCTCCTCCAGATACTTT
>OLGH01001454.1_pt1 | contig 22144 bp, 19 predicted proteins | sample 1604851 | NCBI WGS metagenome assembly OLGH01 (sample SAMEA3888894, study PRJEB22519) | human gut metagenome | biome: human gut; feature: human-associated habitat; material: faeces | place: Denmark | collected 2010 | reverse complement strand
CCACATCCCCCTAAACTTTTTGGCTGGTGGGGAGGCGGCGCGGAATGAGTTCCGTTGTACGCCACTCTTAATTCGTTGATTAACGAAATATGATGTATGATGAATCTTGTCAATAAGGGGAAAGGTCAGAGGGGAGGAAAAAACTGGGATGTGAGGGTATCTTTTTGAAAAGACAAAGAAAAACGGGTTAATCCTTTTTAAGGGATCAACCCGTGGCAAGTCTGGAAAGGGAAGGTGTTTGTAGATCGGATAGGCTGTTCCCGGCTTTGGGGCAAGGCCTTCTTCATATTTCAGAGCCGGTCAAAGGCGTTCCGCTCGGGAAAAACTCTGAGAGGGGATTCGATATATGGAAAAGTCTTTTGGGGAAGGGAGGGATGGGGGAAAGGGAGGAAAACGCATGGGGACACGCCCCCTTTTTCTTCAGAAACGTTTTCCCTCCCTTCCCCAAGAGTTTCATGAGTTCAGCTTGTCCCGTTCCCTTCGCCCCAGAACAGGCGGATAACCTCCTCCGAAGCCGGGCGGCCGCACTTCGCGCCGATGACGAACGCCGCGAAGGCGACGATGGACGTGGGCACGATGGCGTGGATGCCGCCCATGCCGGGCTTGAGGATGCTGAGGGCGAAGAAGCAGGCGACTCCCGCCACGATGGAGGCGACCGCGCCGGAGGCGTTGGCTTCCTTCCAGTAGAGGCCGAGGATGATCGGCCAAAGGAAAACGGCCTCAAGCCCGCCGAACGCGAAGAGGTTGATCCAGACCAGCAGATCCGGCGGTTCGATGGCGGCGGCAAAAACGATGAGTCCGATGACGGCGGTACAGACGAGGCTCATGGTTTGCAGGCGTGCGGGCGTCATGCGCGACGCGTCGCCTTTCAGCCCGTAATGGATGTACAGATCCTTGATGATCGCGGCGGAGGCGAGCAGGAGCATGGAGTCCACCGTGGACATGATTGCCGCCAGCGGCCCGGCGATGAACACGCCAGCCCAGAAGGGCGAAAGCAGCTTCATGATCAGCGTGGGCATGGCCAGATCCCCTGCGGGCAGATCGGGGATGACGGCGCGGCCGAGCGTCCCGGCAAGGTGCACGCACAGGAGGAGGAACCCGATGATGAGCGTCCCCATGATCATGGCGTCGTGCATGGACCGCGAATCTTTGTAGCCCATGCATTTTTGCGAGGTCTGCGGCAGGCCGAGAATGCCGAGGCCCACGAGTACCCAGAAGGACAGGATCATGGGCTGCGGGACCGCGTCGCCGGGGCCGGTGGGCGTGATCAGGCCGGGATCGATGGCTTTGAGGGTGGCGACGCACCGTTCCATGCCGCCGCCCGCGTTGACCACGGCGACGAGCACCACGACGGAGGCGAAAACCATGACCATGCCCTGGATGGCGTCCGTGAGCACCACGGCCCGGAAGCCGCCCACGGCGGTGTACAGGATGACCGTGAGCCCGAACAGCGCCAACCCGACGATGTAGGGATAGCCGGTCACGGCCTGAAAGAGCCGCGCCCCTCCGATGAACTGGGCCAGCATGGCCGCCATGAAGAAGACCAGCAGGGCCAGCGAGCAGAGGACGACCACGGCGTCGCTGCGGTAGCGGGCGCGCAGGAAGTCGGTCAGGGTCACGGATCGGGTTTTGCGGGCCATGATGGCGAAGCGCTTGCCGAGCACGCCGAGCGTGAGGAAGGTCGTGGGGACCTGGATCATGGCCAGCAGGACCCAGCTCAGGCCGAGCTTGTAGGCCACCCCGGGGCCGCCCACAAAGCTGCTCGCGCTGGTGTAGCTGGCGATGATGGACATGGCGAGCACGAAGCCGCCCATGGAGCGGCCGCCGATGAAATATTCCTCGATGAACCCGTGGGAGTCCGAGGTCTTTTGGGACTGTTTCCGGGCCCACAGCGCGGCGAGGAAGGACAAGGACAGGTAGATGACGACCGGGACGATGGTGTTGAGCTCGGCCATCAGAATGCCTCCGGGTGGCGTTCGTCGGTGACTTCAAGGCCTTCCCGCTTGGGCGCGCCGCCTTCCTCATCAAGGGGGATGTCCTTGAAGAACCGGCGGACCATGAACCACAGGAGCGCCGACAGCAGCGGATAGCCCGCGATGCAGCTCAGGAAGAACCATGCGGGGAGTCCGAAGATGTAGTCATACCCTTCCGGGTCGCCGTCGCCGAGCCCGTAGGCGCACGCGTACCACCAGACGAAGTACAGGCCGTAGGCCCCCAGCGTCAGCAGGGCTTCGCGGTTGGCCTGCGCGTAGCGCCAATCCTGCTTGAAAGGTTTGTTCATGACGTTTCAGTGGGTTAGAGTGAAGGTCTGGATAGGGAGGCAGGCCGCACGGCGGAAAAACGGTTCGCGCTTGCGAGCGCGCTCACCATTCCCGCGTGTGACATGGGAATGGTGAGCGAGTGAACTGCCGGAAAGAGTTGTAACTTTTGAGGGGCGGCGGCGCAACCGCCTTTCGGTGGGGCAGGGACGCTAGGGCAGGATGCTGAGCCGTTCGAGCGCCGCTTCGGCGATGCCCCGGGCCCGCACGCCGGAGGCGTCCGGCCCTTGGATGTTCACGGCGAATGACCAGCGGTTGTGCGGGGTTTCCACGCCGCCGACGAACCAGCCTATGATGCCCCTGTCGGCGTCGTCCGAGCCTGAGCCTGTCTTGCCCATGAAGCGCAAGCCCTTCCCGGAGGACAGCGTGATGTCCCGCTTGACGACGGCGATGTCCTCGGCGGCGAAGGGCAGGGAGCCGTTGAAGAGTGCGCGCAGGAGGCCGACCTGTTCGCGCGGGGAAATCTTGAGCGAGGACTGAAGCCAGAACCGGGTCAGCCCCCCGGAAATGTCGCGGTTGCCGTAGCCGATACGGTCCAGCCCCCGCTGCATCCGTTCCTCTCCGATGCCCGTTGCGACGCGCTGGAAATACCAGACCACCGAATGGCGCATGGCCGAGGCCAGCGTCTGGTCATGGTTCCACGCGGCGATGGAAGAGGGCTTGCCGTTCCATTTCATGAGGGTGCGGGCGTCGTCGCGGTCCAGAACGCCGCTGTCCAGCCCGATGAGCGCATGGAAAACCTTGAAGGTGGAGCAGGGAGGAAGGCGGGTTTCGCTCAGGGTTTTGTTGAAGACCGTATAGCGGTCGGCCCCTTCGTCATACATGATGAATGTGCCGTCAAAGCCTTGGAATATATCCGCCAAATCGGTTCGCTCGACGGTTTCCGAAGCCCGCGCCACGGAGGCGAGCAGGACAAGCGCGAAGAGGGTGCCTATGATGATGTGTTTTTTCATGTCGCCTTCATAAAAAGGAAGCCCTCCGCCGAAGGTTTCGGTGGAGGGGAAAGGGCCTTCAGGACAACGAGGCCCCGGCTGTTTTGGTGATCACGGCTTGATGTAGGCGAAGTCTTCGCGTTGGAGGCGGACGATTTCCACGACGCCGGCGGGCACGACTTCGACGCAGGGGAGCAGGTCTTCCTTGGTGATGGGGACCTTCTTCATGGCGTTGGCGCATACGCGGAAGGAAACCCCGGCCTGAGCCAGTTTCTCGATGGCTTCGGTTTGCGCGTTGTCTTTCCGGGCGAGGAAGCGGGCCGCCCCGCCGTTGGCGAGCAGGACGACGGTGCAGGGTTCGCCGTTCAGCGCGGCGAGATAGTTGTTGATATTGCCGAGAGCCATGACGAAGCGGGATTCATCAGGCAGATCCACATGCACGAGCAGGTCGTAAAACATGATAGTCTCCTTTGACAGGGTGGCCTGTCCTGTTTTTAATGATGCCTGTAGGCAGAAGTACGGAATATTCACCTATAAGGCAATATGGAATAAATAGTATCAAACGAAAGCAGGTTGTCTCATCATAAAGATTCGTTCCTCCGGCGTGCGGGGGGCGGGAACAAGGAGCATGTTTCATGTCCAATCCGATTCATTCCACATCCGCAAAGTCCGTCCTGCCCATGCTGGCCATGCGCGGCCTGGCGACGGGGCTTTGCGCCGGGTGCGTGGTCGGGCTTCTCCGGTTGTCCCACGATCGGGCCGCGGCGCGTGTGGCGCTTTGGCTGGAAGAGTGGCGCGAGGTATGGTGGACGGTACCGATCTGGTTCGGCGTACTGGTTGCGCTGGCCGTGATCCTCAGGCGCATCGTCAGGGAGGAGCCGCTCATCAGCGGCTCGGGTATTCCGCAGACGGAGTTGGCGCTGGCCGGGCGTCTTTCCTTTACATGGTGGCGTGTATTGCTCGCAAAATTTTTAGGGAGCTGGCTGGCGTTGTTCGGCGGGCTTGCCCTTGGCCGGGAAGGCCCGAGCATCCAGATGGGCGGGGCCGTGGGTGCGGGGTTTCATGCGCTTTGGAGGCCGGCGGCTCCCCATGCCCTGACCGGAAGCCCCTATGTTGTGGCCGGGGCCGTGGCGGGCCTTGCCGCCGCCTTTGGGGCACCCGCCGCCGGGGTGCTGTTCGCCTTCGAGGAAATGAAGTCCCGGCGGGATACCTCGCTGATTGTGGCGGCGTGTGCGTCGGCCATCGGCGCGCACCTCATGATCCGCATTGTCTTCGGCATGGGGCGCATCCTTCCGTTTGCGGGGTTCGAAGCTCCTCCGCTGTCCTCTTTCTGGATCGTGGCGCTGGAAGGCGCCGTCTTTGGGGTGCTCGGCGTGGGATACAACAAGACCCTGCTGTGGCTTCACGATAGGGAAGCCGGACAGACGCTGATCCCGGATCGCTGGAGGGCCTTGCCGCCGCTGCTGCTCGCCGGATGCCTCGCGCTGTTCGCGCCTCTGCTGATCGGCGGGGGCGAGAGCCTGATCATCTTTGTGGGCGAGCACGATGTGGCCCTGAAGACGCTTATCCTTTTGCTCGCGTTCAAGTACCTGTTCGCCCAGTACAGCACCGTCGCGTCCATCCCGGGCGGCCTCCTTATGCCTATTCTGTGCCTCGGCGCGCTGTGGGGGAGGCTCTGGGCGGAACTGCCCGTCTCGGCGTTGGCCGCGCACGGGCTGGCGTCCGGTTCGGTGCAGCCGTATGTGCTGTTCGGCATGGTGAGCTATTTTGCGGCAACGGTGCGCGCGCCGCTGACGGGCATTGTCCTCGTTACGGAGATGTCGGGCACGTACACCTGCCTTCCGGGCAGTTTGCTCGCGGGGCTGATCGCCTGTAAGGTAGCCAACCTCCTGCACTGTCCCCCTGTTTATGATTCCCTCAAGGAACGTATCCGGCTATAAGGGACACCCCTTTGCTCTTTTTGTTATTCCGCTTATGGTGCCCTTTTCCTGTTTTTAAGGAGTGTTCCGTGCGGTTCTCTTGCTTTGCCCAGAAATCATCCGAAGGCCCGGAGGAAGGTGTCGAACACCTTCTCTGGAACGGCCAATCCATCGCTTTTACCATCCGTCGCGGATCGCTCCGGCGCAAGCGCACGCTTATCCGGGTGACCCGCGCGGGGAAGGTGGAAGTCATCCTTCCCCCGTTCCTGCTTCGAAAAGAGGCTTTCGCCGCCATTCAGTCGCGAGGGGGGTGGATTTTAGATCGTTTACGTGAAATACAGAGTTGTCCACAGCCGTCTCCGTTGTATTACACAGATGGTGAGGAGCATCTTTTTTTAGGGACCTACTGCCGGCTTCAACTCGTTGTATGCGGCGTCAAAAAAAATTTTTTGTCCTCCGATGAAAAAATTGGACAGTCCGTTGTTACTGGAAGATCACAACTTATTCAGTTAAGAGTGGATTCGGACGATCCCGAGACGGTACACAAACAGCTTTTCTTGTGGTATAAGACACAAATACAAAAGCATATAGCGTATAGGTTAGCAGCGTTATGCCCCCGTATCCCTTGGCTTACGGCGGTTCCCACGTGGCGTGTGCGCACGATGCGGCGTCGCTGGGGGAGCTGCACGGGAAGCGGGGTGATTACGCTCAATACGCATCTCATCAAAGCGCCCCCGCAGTGCCTCGATTATGTTTTACTTCATGAAATAGCTCACTTGCAGGAACATAACCACAGCCAGCGGTATTACGCCGTCCTTGAGCGGCTGTTGCCCAACTGGAAGGCCGTCCGGAGGGAGCTTGAAGCTTGGTCGCCGCTCGTGCTCAACTGATGCCGGGCTCCCTAGGAAAGCCGGCTGGAGCGGTCACATCTGGGAAAGGAGCTCGGGGTAATCGAGGATGACCTTTTCCGGGACGAGGCCGTGTTGTTGGACGGGGACGAAACGGACACGTTCTTCCACCGTACAGGCTTTTCCGGTCTGGAAGAGCAGTTCGCCGCATTCGGGAAAACGCCGTTTCAGGCGGGCCCTGATGACGGGAGAGGCTTCCGAGCCCTGTGTGGCGTAGACCACGAAGCGATAGGTGGCAAGCCACTCCTTCCCTTGCTTGTGCAGCCCGGAAAGGTGCATGTCATCGCAATGGATTTCGGGAAGCGTCCAGGTCATGAGCAGTTCGAAGCGCTTCTGGAGCAAAGGAAGATCGGGCCGCCGATCCGGCCTGAGGAAAAGCCCGGCAAGCCCGGCGAGCAGGAAACACACGGAGAGCGGGAGCAGGATTTTCCAGCGCGTGCTGGCATTTCGGGCACAGCGTCGGAGCCCTTCAGGCCCGGAAGGGCCAAGTTGCGACAGGAGGGGGCTGATTTCGGCAGGGGTATTGGAAGGCACGGTTTTCCTCGGCGGCTACAGTGGCGATCGGTTCTTTGTTGCAGAATCCTTGGTAGGCGTCCATTACTTGAAGAGGGGAAAATTGTTAAATAGCATATTAGATATAGTTTTTCTGTTGATCTTTGTCAGCGCATGTGCTTTTGTGGGCACATTCGCATAGGGACGCAACTTCGGGAACACGTTCCGGGACATACGGAATGGGTGCTGTTTCCGTAATCGGCTGGATGCCGGAGGGGCAACACGCTGGATGGGCTTCGGCGTAGGACAGCGCCGGGCCATGAGGGGAGTGTGGGAATACTGCGCTCGGGGGACCCTCTACACCAAAGATGGATATTGACATGAGACATCAGGAACGCAATGTTTCCGAGTTTGATGAAATCATAACCTATCCGCCGTCTGCCGCTCCTTCCGGGGAGAAACAGGTAATGAGCTGCGTTCAAGCTTTCACGGCGGCACTCGGTTTCGCTATGTCCGCGGGATGGGACTGGCTTCCGTCGATGCACACATTGTGGCTTCGCGACTATATTGAGGCGGTCAGTATGCCGACGCCGTTCGGTTTCTTCGGGACGCTGTCGGGAAGTATTTTCTTTAAAATGATCATGCTGCTCGCGCTTTGTCCCGTCATGGAGCGTCTCTTTCACGCTTTCCCGTTGGATCGCGTGGCCTTTCGCCGGAAGCCCTTTCCGAATGCCGACTATGCGTTGCTCCCTCCGGCCTTAAGAGAGCGCATTTATTTAAGTACGCCTCTCATCCTCGCTCAACTCTGCGCCATCCTGCTGCTGTTGGTATTGACGTTTTCCTTGCCGCCTTGTCTGGATGGCCTCATGCCGTGGCTGCTCGGAACGGTTTCGGCTTTGTTCGGCCTGATCTGGTTTGTGCTTGTGACCCTGCTGCCCGGAGTTTGGAGCGGCATCTCCTATGGCCTGGCAATCACGTTCAGCATCCTTATTTCCCTGCTTTTGGATACGGCCCCGGCAGAGTCGCTGGCCCGTTTCAGGATGCTGTTTCCCATTCTGGCGATCCTGTTGATATTCTTCGCCATGCCGCCTTCAGACGACATCCGGAGGCGTATCCGGCGCCACCACCGCCAATGCCTGTTCTCGACTCGGGTCAAGGGCGTCCTCTTGCGCGGGCTTTTGCTGCGCCGCCTTTCCTATCTGGATATTCTCTCCAAGCAGGGAAGCGTCTATCTGGTTCTGTGCGTGTTCCCAATTATGTATGGTGTTCAGATTTTACTTGATTTCTCAATTGGTTGTCCGATGGTGTCCTTCAACCTGATGCTCAATCCGCCGTTGGAGCGACATGCCTTTCTCATCATGTCCGGAGAAATTTCCGGGGCGTTTCTCGCTTCGTCATTGATCGCCTTCTTCCCGAGCCACTCCTTACTGGTCCCTATGCTCGGCCTGTCTCTGTTCGGATGCGGCTCCCTGCTGACCTCGGTTTTCCCTTCTCAGCCGCTGAATTCCGTAGCCTTTTATATCATGCAGTTGTCTTCCGGCTGCTGCGCCGCGTTCGGCTTGTTTGTCCTGCACCAATTCTTCCAGAGGAGCGGTTTCTTGTTCCGCACGTTATCCAGGGCACTTTTCCTGCTGACGCTGTTTGGTTCCATGGGCGGGTATTTGCTGTGGAAGTTTGCGGACAATATCCACAACAGCTATCTTAGTTCACATGCGCTGTTCATGCATTTGCTGACCATCGGTGCCATTCTCGGTTTGTTCTTCGTGTACTTGATCCGGCGTCCGTTGCGGCACTTGATGGTCACGACGCCGAGGCGGTCGCTGGAAGAGGCGTTTGTGCCGATCATTCAGGAAGATCCGTTTGAACAGCTGACGCCCCGCGAACGCGAAGTCGCCGAACTGGTGCAGACCGGCATGAAAAATCTGGAAATCAGCGTGAAGCTCAACATCACCGAGACGACGCTGCGTGTCCACCTGCGCCGCATTTACCGGAAGCTCGGTATTCAGGGACGCTCGAACCTGCGCGACTTCAACTCTCTGTAGGCACGCACCGCCCACTGAAGACGCTCCCTTGGCTCTCGGGGAACGCCTCCGTTTCCGTTCCTTCCCGAGAGTTCCATTGAAGATACAAAAAAACGGTTCCGCATCGGGCTCGCCCCGCCGCGGAACCGTTTTTGATGGGAATATCCTTCTCAGAAAGAGGGGCGTTCAGGCATTACCGCCGCCGGGATGAACCCCTTCAGCGCGGCCTCCCCAAGCATCATCCTACTCCCCCACTTATTTCCACACCTCTTGGCGTTCGGCGTAGATGGCTTCAAAGCGCTTGAGCTGATCCTGCTCTACGGGCGTTCGGGCAAGCGGGCGGGCCTGCTTGAGCCAGCTTTCGGTCTTGCGCTTGTCGTTCTGATACAGAGAGCTGTAGGCGAGATGCAGGTAGGCGTCGAATACTTTCCCGGCCTCGCCGAGCGAACGTCCATAGTAGTAATGCACTTCCGCGTCCTGCGGGAGCCTGCGGAGGACCTGCTGATAGTATTTGTGGGCGGAAGCCTTGTCGCCGCTGCCGTCCAGCAGCCGGGCGTAGAAGAACTGGGCCATGATGTCGTTGGGGTCCAGCTCCAGCGCCCGGAGCAGTGTTCTTCCGGCCCGGGCATCGCCCTTGTTGTAATAGAACCGCCCTGCCTCGCGTACGACGAGAGCGTCGCCGGGCGCACAGGCCAGCGCCTTGGAGAAGGCCGTGTCAGCGTCCTTGATCTGATTGCGGCGCTCGGCGAGGATGCCTTGCCCCATGTAGGCGAGGCAATCGGGCTTTTTGCCTTCAAGCTGTTTGGCGAAGAACCGGGCCGCCGCGTCGGGATCGCCATAGCGGGCCCAGATCAGCGTCTTGACGCGGTTGAAGCGCGTGTCGTCGTCCTTACGGTTGCGTACGGCGGCGGGAAGCCCTTGGATGCGGGCGTGGATCTCGTTGATGCGGCCGCCCACGTCGGGGTGGGTGGACAGGTATTCGGGAATGTCGATGCCCGAGGCCCACTGCTTGCGGCGGATCTTCTCGAACGCGCCTTGCAGGCCCTGCGGACGATAGCCCGCCGAGGTGAGGTATTGCAGGCCGATCTGGTCGGCTTCGGTTTCATCCATGCGGCTGTAGTTGAGCATGGCGGCCTGCCCGGCGGCCACGCTGCCCGCGAAGATGGCCCCGCTGCCTTGCCCGCCGCCCAGGAGGGCGGCCGCCAGCGCGCCGACGAGGCTGCCGATGGTGACGGCCTGCGCCCGCTCCATGCGGGTGGCGATGTGGCGCTGGGTGACGTGGGCCAGTTCGTGGCCGAGCACGCCCGCGAGCTCGGACTCGTGGTCAAGCTGCATGATGAGCCCGGTGTGGACGAAGACGGAACCGCCCGGCACGGCGAAGGCGTTCATGCTGTTGTGCAGCAGCACGTTGGCGGTAAAAGGGAAGGGCTGCGGGGGGAAGGTTTTGGAGAGGCGGTCCACAATGGACTGGATGTAGCCCTTGATTTCTGGGTCTTCCACAAGCGGCATGCGGGAGCGGACGAGCACGTCGAACTTGCGTCCGAGTTCTTTTTCGTCCTTGACGCCGAAACTGCCGAAAAGCGCGGCCTGCACCGGGATCGCGCCCTGCAGGAACAGGGCGAATGAGAGGATCACGGCGATGAGGCCGCGCCAGAGGCGGCCGGGAGCGTTCCCGGCCGCACCGTAGCGTGCGTTCAGATGATATCCCATACAGGGCCTTCGGGGGTGTCCCGGACTTCCACGCCAAGGGCCGCGAGCTCGTCGCGGGCCGCGTCGGAACGGGCGAAGTCCTTGGCTGCGCGGGCTTCCTGCCGTTCGCGGAGGAGCCCGGCTACCTTGTTCATGTCCAATCCCCTGCGGCGGGCGCGGATTTCACGCAGGGAAGCGAGGAAGCCTTCCGGCTTTTGCGCGAACAGGCCGAGCAGGGTGTCCCATTTCGCGGTGGCGTCACGGAAGGCCTTGAGGATGTCGCGGCCGCCCTCGCTGTTGCGGAGCTTTTTGTCTTCGAGCACGCGCCCGGCGATGCGGACCATGTTGAAGAGGTGCCCCATGGCGGCGGCGGTGTTCACGTCGTCTTCCAGCGCGTCCATGAAGGACTGATCCTGCTGTTTCAGCTCTTCCACCAGCTCGGCGGGAGCCGCGCCGGGCTTCCAGTTCTCGCGGGCCAGCGCCTTGTCCACTTCGCGCAGGCATTCGTAGACGCGCTTCTGGCTGCGCTCGCTCTCGTCCATGTTGTCGAGCGAGAAGTCGATGGGGCTGCGGTAGTGCTTCCCGGCGAGGAAGTAGCGCAGGGTTTCGGCAAGGTAGCTTTCGAGGATGTCGCGGATGGTCTTGAAGTTGCCGAGCGACTTGGACATCTTTTCGGAATCGACCTGCACGAAGCCGTTGTGCATCCAGATATTGGCGAGGGGCTTGCCGAGCGCGGCCTCGGTCTGGGCGATTTCGTTCTCGTGGTGGGGGAAGATGAGGTCAAGCCCGCCGCCGTGGATGTCCAGCGGCAGGGGGATGTACTTCTCGCTCATGGCCGAGCACTCGATGTGCCAGCCGGGGCGTCCCTTGCCCCACGGGCTTTCCCAGTAGGGTTCGCCGGGCTTGGCGCTTTTCCAGAGGGCGAAGTCCAGCGGGTCTTCCTTTTCGTCCCCGGGCACGACGCGCGCGCCGGAGCGCAGGTCGTCGGGCGTGCGGCCGGACAGCTTGCCGTAGCCGGGGAAGGAGCGCACGCGGAAATACACGTCGCCGGAAGGCGTGGCGTAGGCCTTGCCGTCGGCGATGAGGCGCTCGGTGAGGTTGAGCATTTCCTGAATGTGCTCGGTGGCCCTGGGCTCGATGTCGGCGCGGATCACGCCGAGGCGGTCCATGTCCTCATGGTAGGCCTTGATGTAGGTTTCCGCGATTTCGGTGCTGGAAACGCCCTCGTCGTTGGCGCGCTTGATGATCTTGTCGTCCACGTCGGTAAAATTGCGGACGAAGGTGACTTCATAGCCTTTATAGCGGAGCAGGCGCACCAGGATGTCGAACGCCACCGCGGAACGGGCATGTCCGATGTGCGACAAGGCGTAGGCCGTGATGCCGCAGGCGTAGACGCCCACCAGCCCCTTGCGGACGGGCGTGAACGTTTCCTTTTTTCGGGACATGGTATTGTAGAACTGCATGGGGGCTCCTTTGGACGCGGGGAAAGGGGGAGCCGGGGAGGGCGCTTTTCGTCAAAAGCGCCCTCCCCGGACCCCCACCCGCAAAAACTTTGGCTGGTGGGGAGGCCGCACGGCGGGAGTTCCGTTACGCGCGGGTCCGGAAGCAAGCGGAAGGAAATCCGCCGCCTGCCGTATGGGGCGGGCGTGTTGGTGAGGCCGTCCGTTGCGGCCCAAAGCCGTTTCCGGACGGGCTCGGCCCTTATCCTTCTATCTGGTTGATGCGGCGGAGGTGGCGGCCGCCTTCAAAAGCGGTGTTCAGGAACAGTTCCGCGATGTCGAGGGCCACGCCCTGGCCGGTCACGCGCTCGCCGAGGCAGAGCACGTTGGCGTTGTTGTGCTGGCGGGTGGCGCGGGCCTGAAATTCGCATCCGCACAGCGCCGCGCGGATGCCGGGGATGTGGTTGGCGGTCATGCTCATGCCGATGCCCGTCCCGCACACGAGGATCCCGAAAGAGGCGGGTTCGTCGCCGGGCGTGGCGTTGCCCGCGTCGGCAAGGACTTTGCCGCATACGCCCTTGGCATAGACGGGGTAGTCGCAGCTTTCCGTGGTGGCGGGGCCGAGGTCGTGGACATCATGCCCTTTTTCGGAAAGGCGCTTTACCAGCGCGGCCTTGAGTTCCAGTCCGGCGTGATCGGAGCCGATATAGACGGTAGCCATCGTTTTCCTGTCTTTTTTTGATGTGAGAAAAGCTCCCCGCTGGGGACGGTTCCAATAAAAAAAGGACATGCCTGCCTTTTTCATAAGCGTGCATGGCGAAGTGTCAACAGGCGGGCGATGAGTTTTTGCCCGCCATTACTGATTTCTTCTGTACCGTTTCCCGGAAAAAAAGGAAATGCCCGCCGAAGCGTTCGCCCGATGAGGAAAGCCTTTGGAAAAAGAGGGATGGGCTCCGCGCCGGAAGGCTCGGGGAAGGGAATGTTTCTTCAGAAAAGTTTCCCTCCTCAAGGCGTCCTGTTCAACGCCCATCCGCCTTAAAGCAGCCACCCGAACCGGGCGCGGAGCGGGGCGAGGTGCCCGACGCGGTGGGCTTCCCGGTCTTTTTCAAGCCGGACGATATCGCCTTCAAGCAGGGCAAGGTCGCCCGCAAGCTGTTCGCGCCGGGGATCGGCGAGGGTCGCCATGCGCGACAGCTCGTCCTGGATGGCTTCTTGGCGGCGGCGCATGAGCGTCAGGCGGCGCTGGTAGCCGATATCCGGCCCGGCAATCCAGCGCGTTTCGGCCCACAGCACCCACAGGCCCAGATACATGATCCGAAAGAGTTCTTCGATACGGTTCAGAGACGTCTGGACGTCCATCAGTTGCCCCCCTTCTTGATGGGTTCGATGATGGTACCCGCCGGAAGCTCCAGGGCAAGCTGGTCGTCCCGGAATGCCGCATTGGGCTTCTGGCGGTCCTTGACCAGCAGAATGGCGGAATAGCCGTCGGGATGCGTCAGCTTGAACTTGTAGGGCAGAGGCGGGTTGCCGTCGTCATAGGTGATATCCATGACCCACCCCTTTTCCGCCGACCAGCGGACGGGCAGGCCGTCGGGCCGCAGTTCCAGCATCCCCGGCAGGATGCCGCCGGAGAGCGTGAAGGCGATGTCGCCGTTGGGCAGGGCGCGGGGGTTGAGCCCCTCGGCCGCGCCGAAGACTTCGTGGAAACGGCCGCGCATGAGCGAGGAGAAGTCGCGCAGGGAGAAGGGCACGGGCCTGCCGAAATTGAGCTGCACACGCTGCGGGCCTTTGTGGACGATGGCCTTGTTCTCGTTGGGCGCGTAGGCCGTGAAGCTGTCCTGCGTTTCCTGGATGCGGGCCACCAGCGCGCCGATCCCGGCCATGACGTCGAGGCGTATGGGCAGATAGCCGTTGCTCCAGAGCAGGGTTTCCACGCGGCGCGTGTCGCCTTGCGAACCGTAGCGGAGGCTGCCGCTCAGGCGGTACGGATCGTGATCCGAGGCGCGGGCGGAGGCATAGCCCTGGTAGGCTTGCCACACGGCGTTGGAGGCGTCCGAAGGCGCGGACGTCCCGATCTCCGTGCCGCGCGTGGCGCAGGCCTGGAGCGACAGGACGAGCAAGGCCGCGAGTATCAGGCGGAAGGGAGCGGAAAGGCGGATGTTCATAGCGAGTTCAGCTTCTTGCGTATGGTTTCAGGATTCGGGTGGTCCAGTTCGAGGGCCCGTTCCCATCCTGTGCGCGCTTCGTTTTTGAGCCCTTGGGCGTTGGCAATGTCGCCGTAGTGTTCCCATATGGTGGGATCGCCGCCGTCGGGGAGGCTTGTCGCCCGGCGGACGAGCGCCCATGCCTCGGCGTTCTCGCCCCGGCGGAAGTGCGCCCAGGCGAGGGAATCCAAAATGTACGCATGGTCAGGGGCCTGCTTGAGCGCCGCTTCGAGCAGCAAGACCGCGCGGTCCAGATCCTTGCCCTGCTCGGCCAGCGAGTAGCCCACATAGTTCAGGGCCTGATAATCCTCGGGATTGCGGGCGACGATGGATTCCATCACGGCGAGGGCCTCGCGCTTGCGGCCGAGGGAATCCAGCACGCTGCCGTAGACATAGGCGATTTCGTCGTCCGAAGGCCAGATCTGCTGCGCCGCCGTGGCCGCGGTCAGGGCTTCCTTGTAGCGGTCCTGCAACAGGTACAGGTGGATCTCCATGAGCCGGAAATCCCGTTCCGTGGGGAACTGGCTCTGGCCCTGAAGGATGAGCTGCATGGCGTCTTCATAGCGCTGCTGATCGTGCAGCAGCTGGATGCGCAGGCGCAGCGCCCGGTCGTAAAAACGGTTTTCCGGGGGAATGGATTCAAGGAAGTTCAGGGTTTCCTGCACGTCCTTGTGATATTCGTAGGCGATGGCGGCGAGGTAGAAATGCACCTCGTCCGGCGCATTGGGATCGCTCTTGAGGCCGTCGAGCAGGGCCTCCGCCTCGGGGTACATCCTCGCGTCCAGAAAAAGCGTCGCCGCCGTGAGCTTGTAGCCGTAGGTGGCGGGGCCGTTCAGGGCGTAGTCCAGGGCTTTCTGCCCCTTTCCGGCGCGGATCTGGCCTTCGACCATCCTGATCCAGATGTCCGGATTGTCCGGGTCCTGCTCGATCAGGCTGTTATAGATTTCGTTCGCTTCGGAGAATTGCCTGTCCGCTTCCAGCAGGCGGGCCAGCTCGAACCACGCGTCGACGAATTCCGGGCTTTCCTGTACGGCGAGCCGGAGCTGCTGGATGGCCCTATGGGGCTGTTTGAGGCCCACGAGGGCCTGCGCGTGGGCATAGCGGACAAAAGACGTCCGCAGGCGCTGCGGCAGGGCCGAGAACACCTTGTCGGCGTCCTTGAAGTGCCCGGTTTTGACGTAGAGGATGCCGAGCTCCTGCTGCACGAGTTCGGAGTCCGGGCGCTGCTTGCGGTATTCTTTCAGAATCTTGAGGGCCTGCTCGTTGTCGCCCTGTTCGAGCCACGTTTCGGCGAGCAGGAGGTGCAGGCCGAGATCGCCGGGCACGCGCTTGACGGCCTGTTCAAGCAGGCTGCGGGCTTCGCTGGTTTCCCGGTTGAGCATGAGCCATGCCGCCGCGTCGATGAAGGGCTGCGGCCTGTTTTCCAGCGTCAGGAGGAGTTTTACGGCTTCAAGGACGCCTTCCTTGTCGTCGCCGCGGATGGACTGGTCGAGCAGGAGGGTCGCGTAGGTACGCTGGGCCTCGGGCGAGAGGTCCCATTGCACGGGTTCCTGCGGCGTACTGCGGGCGCACCCGGTGAGCATCTGCACGGTCAGCACGGCGCAGACCATCCCGCGCAGCAGATTGCGGACAAGACCCGCGCCGCAGCGGGAATTTCCCCGGCGGGCGTGGGATGGCGCAGCCGCAAGCGGGGCCGCGGGATGAGTGAGGCGAATGCGGAAGCTCATGAGCAAACTCTGGGGGTTGAAACACGATAACAGGGGATAACGAATACCCTAAACGGGAACGAACAACAACCGGAGATTGTGTATCCGGAACGTTGTTTTCCTCCTAGTGCGAGATCCAGTCTTCGGAGAAGTCCTGAATATCGGTGGAGAGATGGGTCTTCAGCTTTTGGAGCAGGCGGGCCTCAAGCTGGCGTACCCGTTCGCGGGTGACGTTGTAGCGCTCCCCGATTTCCCGCAGCGTGACCGGATCGTCGGTCAGGAGGCGGTGCTCGAGGATGTAGGCTTCCTTTTCGGAAAGCGAGGGGAGGATGTCGCGGATTTTGCTTTGGAGCAGTTCGGCGATTTCCATGCCCGCGAGGCTTTCCTCAATGCCCGGGCCGAGCGCGGGCAGGAAGTCCATGCGCGTGGCGCTGCCGGACTCGTCGCCGACGGTGGCGTCGAGGGACATGTCGGAGGCGTCCAGCCGCTGCTGCATCTCCACGATTTGATCCTCGCCCACGCCGAGGCGCTCCGCAAGGGTCGCCGCGTCTGGGTCGAAGCCTTCGGCAATGAGCTTCTGGCGTTCGCGGTTCAGGTTGTAGAACAGCTTGCGCTGGGCCTGCGTCGTGCCGATCTTGACCATCCTCCAGTTGTCCATGATGAACTTGAGGATATAGGCGCGGATCCAGAACGCCGCGTAATAGGAGAACTTGATCCCCTTGTCCGGGTCGAATTTGTTGACGGCCCGCATGAGGCCGACGTTGCCCTCCTGAATGAGGTCGAGCACGTTCTGCATCCAGCGGCGCTGGAAGTCCATGGCGATCTTGACCACCAGCCGCAGGTGCGAGGACACCAGGCGGAAGGCCGCGTCGCTGTCGCCGGTCTTCTGCACGCGGCGGGCCAGATCGAACTCTTCGTCCGGCTTGAGCATGGGGAAGCGGCTCACTTCGCGCAGGTAGAGGTGCAGCGAGTCCTTGCTGGACGACAGGGAAGGCAGGTGCTGCTGCGACGGTGCGGGCAGGGTATCGCCTTCGGGCAGGATGTCGGCGTCGGGGTCGAGCGCGGCCACGTCGTCTTCGGGCAGATCGTCGCCGATGTCTTCGCTGTCCTCGTCCTCGGCGTCGGTAACGTCCATGGGTTTTGCGGCTTTGTGGGCGGCGGTTTTTCCGGAGGCCTGTTTGGGAAGGATCTCCGGTTCGATGATTTCGGGTTCCACAACGGTATGATGCTCTTCAGCCGCCGTTGCGGAAGAAACCGGGGGCGCGATCGCGTCGTCGGCGGGCCCGCCGGTCGTCTGGCCGCTCTCGGCGGCCTTGGTGGAAATGCGACGGCTCATATGATTTGTACGTCCTTTTGCCATAAATCCGTTTATCAGAGTTGAGGGCGGTGGTCCGGGCTCCGGCACCGGGCGGGGCGCTCCGCGCGGACACGCCTCATGGTGTTACGAAAAAAATCATGCGGGGGAGGCCCGTACGGGGCGGCTCCTCAATCGGATGCTATAGTTTTGGTTTGTCCTTTTCAACGATTTTCAGTAGACAGAAACCCAAGGGGAGAGCCCGTGCCGTTTGGTGCGGGCTCCTGTTCACGAGCCATTCAAGACCTGCCCGCCCGTGAAGGGGCAGGATATCATAAAGGAGAACCGCGTGGCGGATTTTCGTAGCGCACTCGCCTCCGGGCGTACCCTGTTGCTCGACGGGGGCATGGGGACCATGTTGCAGGCAAGGGGCCTGCCCGCCGGGGAACACCCGGAACAGTTCTGCCTCGATCGGCCGGACGTGCTCCGGGGGATCCACGCCGACTACCTCGCCGCGGGCGCGGACATCATTCTGACGTGCACCTTCGGCGGCTCGCGCCTCAAGCTTCCGGCGGGCATCGACGTCACGCCGTTCAACCGCACGATGGCCCGGATCGCCCGCGCCGCCGTGGACGCCGCCGGCCGGGAAGCCTTCGTCGCCGGCGACATGGGGCCGTGCGGGCAGTTCGTGCGTCCGCTTGGGGACCTGCACCCGCTGGAGCTGTATGAAGCCCTGCGCGAACAGGCGCGCGGCCTTGTGGAAGGCGGCGTGGATCTGTTCCTCATCGAAACGCAGTTCGATCTGGCGGAAGTGCGCATTGCCGTGGCCGCCATCCGGGCCGAAAGCGACCTGCCGATCATGGTTTCCATGACCTTCGAGCAGGGGACGAGCCTCACCGGGACGACCCCGGAAATTTTCGCGGAAACCATGCAGAACCTCGGCGTGGACGCGCTCGGCCTGAACTGCGGCCTCGGGCCCGAGCAGATGGCCCCGCTCATGGAGCGCTTCCTCGCCTGTTCGTCCGTGCCGGTGCTGGCCGAGCCCAACGCGGGCCTGCCCGAGCTGGTGGACGGCAAGACCGTGTTCCGCCTGCCCCCCGAGCCGTTCGCCGAAAAGACGGCGGCCTTCGTCGGCATGGGCGCGCGGCTTGTGGGCGGCTGCTGCGGCACGACCCCGGATCACATCGCGGCCCTGCGCCGGGCCGTCGACGCCGTCGGCCCCTGTCCCGCCCCTGCGGTGACGCCTTCCGGCATCGTGCTGACCACCCGCACCCGGCTGGTGCGCGTCAGCCCCGCCGAGCCGTTCAAGATCATCGGCGAACGCATCAATCCCACGGGCAAGAAAGATCTGCAAGCGGAATTGCAGGCCGGGGAATACGGCCTCGCCATGCGGTTCGCCTCCGAGCAGGTGGCCCTCGGCGCGCCGATCCTCGACGTGAACGTGGGCGCGCCCATGGTCGACGAGGCGCTGCTCCTGCCAGAACTCGTGCAGCGCCTCACCGGAAAATACGCCGAACCGCTTTCCCTCGACTCCTCGCACGCGGAAGCCATTGCCGCGGCCCTGCCGTTCTGCCCCGGTTCCCCGCTGGTGAACTCCATCAGCGGCGAAGCCGATCGCATGGAACATCTCGGTCCGCTGTGCAGGCAGTGGGGCGCGCCGTTCATCCTGCTGCCCATTCAGGGCCGCAAGCTGCCGGTGAAGGCGGCGGACCGCATCGCCATCATCGAGAACATGCTCGACAAGGCCGCCATACTCGGCATCCCGCGCCGCCTTGTGCTCGTGGACGTGCTGGCGCTGGCCGTGGCCTCCAAGGCCGAAGCGGCCCGCGAGGGCCTTGAGACGATCCGCTGGTGCGCCGCGCACGGCCTTGCGACCACCATCGGCCTGTCCAACATTTCCTTCGGCCTGCCCGCCCGCGAACTCGTGAACACGACGTTCCTCAGCATGGCGATGGGCGCGGGGCTCAGCTCCTGCATCGCCAACCCCTCAAGCGGCCGCCTGCGTGAAGCCAAGGCCGCCGGGGACGTGCTCATGGGCCATGACCGGGACGCCGCCGCGTTCGTGAACGGCTATGCCATGTGGACGCCGGGCAACGGCGGGACGGCGGATGCCGCCGCGTTCGCCCGGGCCACGGCGCAGACCGTGGAGGAGGCCGTGATTCTCGGCGACCGCGAAAGCGTGGTCGGGCTCGTGGAAAAGGAGCTGGAAGCCGGGGCCGATCCCTTTGAACTCGTGCGCGGGCGGCTCATCCCCGCGATCACCGAAGTGGGCTCGAAATACGAGCGCCGCGAATATTTCCTGCCCCAGCTCCTGCGTTCCGCCGAAACCATGCAGACGGCTTTCGCACGCCTGAAGCCGCTGTTGGAACGCGAAGCCAATGCCGAAGCGCAGAAAATCATCGTTGTCGCCACCGTTGAGGGCGATATTCACGACATCGGCAAGAACATCGTCAGCCTCATGCTCGGCAACCACGGCTTCAAGGTCGTGGATCTGGGCAAGGACGTGAAGGCCGAAGCCATCGTCGAGGCCGCCGTCGCGCACAAGGCCGATCTCATCGGGCTTTCCGCGCTGATGACCACCACGATGGTCCGTATGCGGGACACGGTCGATCTCGTGAAGCAGCGCGGCCTCGGGGTCGACGTGATGGTCGGGGGCGCGGTCGTGACCCCGGCATTCGCGGAAAGCATCGGGGCCAACTATTCGTCCGATGCCGTGGACGCCGTGCGGCTCGCCAAGAGCCTCATCGCGGCCCGCAAGAACCAGTAACCCAAAGGAACAGCCATGCGCCGTCTTTCCTGCCTGATCGCCCTGTTGGCCTGCCTCGTGCTGGCCCTGCCCGCGTTCGCCGCCCCTCAGAAGGCCGATGCCATCTCCGGCATCTCCAGTGAGAAGGTTCTCGATATCGTGAAAGCCAACAAGGGCAAGCTTGTCTTCATCAACTTCTTCGCCACGTGGTGCCCGCCCTGCCGGGAGGAGATCCCCGAACTTATCAGTATACGCAAAGCCTATCCTGCCGACAAGGTGGTCATCGTAGGTATTTCGCTTGACAGCGATCGCGGGAAGTTGGAATCATTCGCCGAGGCTATGAACTTCAACTACCCGGTTTACCTCGCGGAGCCCGACGTCCCCGCCCTGTTCGGGATCTCGTCCATTCCGTTCAACCTGCTGTACGACAAGACCGGCAAGCTGGTCGCCGGAGGCCCCGGCATGGTTGGCAAGGAAGACCTTGAGGAAGCGTTCAGCGGCCTTCTCAATTGATTTGGTATGCGTCCGGGGGACCCGCCGTTTCTCGGACGCCGTTTTCCCGGCCTGTTTGGCGGGCCGGATCAACGGCGGCTACCCCCTGAGGGGAGGAAGTCGATGAACCTGAGCGTTCGCAAGGCCCGCATGGGCGATATCCGGGCCATCCACGCCCTTTTGATGACGAGTTCCGCCGACGGCCTGCTGTTGCCGCGTTCCCTGACCGATCTGTACGGTCACCTGCGCGACTTCTTCGTCGTGGAGGGCGACGGGGCCACCGTCGGCTGCGGGGCCCTGTCCATCATTTGGGAGAACATGGCCGAAGTGCGCTCGCTGGCTGTGGCCGCCCATGCGCGCCGGAAGGGATGCGGTCGGCTGATTGTGGAAGCCTGCATCGCCGAAGCCCGCGAGCTGGACATCCACCGCCTGTTTGCCCTGACCTACCAGCTGCCCTTCTTCAATGCGCTCGGCTTTTCCATTGTGGAAAAGGAAGTGCTGCCCCAGAAGGTTTGGGTGGACTGCGTGAATTGCCCCAAATTCCCGGACTGCGACGAAACGGCGGTCCTGCTGGAAATCTAACCCGCCTCGCGGGACGTTGCCGTCCCCGAAGGAGCCTTTTACATGCGTATTACGAATCTCAAACCTCTGATCAGCGAAGAAGCCATCCAGACGCGCGTCAAGGAAATGGCCGGAGAGATCAGCATACTTTATAAAGACGAACCTCTGGTCGTGGTGTGCGTGCTCAAGGGCGCGTTCATGTTTTTTTCCGATCTCGTCCGGCATCTCACCTGTAAGCCGGAACTCGATTTTGTGCGCCTCGCCAGCTACGGCAGCGCGGCGCAGCGTTCCAAGACGATCACGTTCACCAAGGACGTGGAAATCCCGCTCGAAGGCAAGCATGTGCTCATTGTCGAGGACATCGTGGACACCGGGCACAGCATGGATTTCCTGTACCGCCAGTTTCAGGCGCGCGGCGCGCGGAGCCTGCGGCTTGCGGTTCTGGTCGACAAGAACGAGCGGCGCGAGGTGCCCGTCACTTCTCACTTCGTCGGGTTTACCTTGCCTAGCGGGTTCGTCGTGGGGTATGGTCTAGACTACGCTGAGAGTTATCGGGAACTCCCGGCGATCTACGAGGCTGAAATAGAAGAATGACGAATGGCGGAGTCCCTATGATCGTTACATGCCCTAATTGCAGTACCAAATTCAATCTGCCCGAAACGCAGGCCGCTCCGGGGGCCAAATTGCGCTGTTCGGTGTGCAAGCACGTGTTCCAGCTTTCCGACGGCGTGAAGCCTGCGGAGATCCGTATGGAGCCGGACTTGAGCCTCTCTTCCCCGTCCCTCTCCATGCCGCCCAAGAAGAAGGGCGGGATATGGGGCTGGGTGCTGACGCTGTTGATCCTCTGCGCGGTGGCCGGAGGCACGTGGTGGGCTTGGACCTACACGCCCCTCTTCGACACCGTGAAGGAGATGATCGCGCCGCCCAAGAAGCAGGACCCGGTGGAGCTGGTCAAGAACATCGCCTTGCGCGGCGTGCGGCAGTACAACATCAGCAACGAGAAGCTCGGCAACATTTCGGTGGTCGAAGGGAAGGTCGTGAACGGCTTCAACCAGCCGCGCGAACTGATCCGCATCGAAGCGTCGCTGTACGATTCCGCGGGCAACGCGCTGGTTTCCAAGCAGCAGCTTGCGGGCACGTCCCTGTCGCTGTTCCAGCTGCAGGTCCTCGGCGAGCAGGACATCGAGCAGGCCCTCGCCAACAAGATCGACATCATGGCGACCAATACCAATGTCCTCCCCGGCGGAGAGGTTCCCTTCATGGTCGTTTTTTACAGCCCGCCGGACAACGCCGCCGAATTCGGCGTCAAGGTCATCGACGCGCGTATTCCCCCTGAGAAAGAGAAGAAATAGGGATAGATGAGTATTGGGGAGGGGAGAGGGACCCCTTCTGAAGAAGGATTCCCTCTCCCCTCCCCAAACCC